>Ga0209813_10000001_pt1 | contig 280406 bp, 290 predicted proteins | sample EndMethybrTD3033_FD_187596 | JGI IMG/M metagenome (GOLD analysis project Ga0209813, IMG submission 187596) | Populus endosphere microbial communities from Tennessee, USA - Endosphere MetaG P. TD hybrid TD303-3 (SPAdes) (version 2) | ecosystem: Host-associated > Plants > Roots > Endosphere... | reverse complement strand
ACCGCCAATATGCCCACAATAATAAGCGTAAATGTCAGCTCCTGCGGCCCTGCCTGGCGCTTTTTGCGATACGGCGCCGGCCGGCGCCCGGCATAGGGCTGACGGGGGTATGGGCGGGGCGGCCGGGGGCCGCGGCTGCGCGGTTGTGTCATAGTACTACCTTACCTTATTTTACCCGGGCTGTGCATATATATTTGCCACGCGGGCACGGCAGCTATTTTACTGATGTGACCATAAAGGTTTGTGCATTGCAAATTGCTGCATTTTATACTACTATATCGGTTGATTCTCGGACACGTTTTGAGAGTCTGTTTTTTCACAACCGAGAGATCGACACTAACCTGTCACCAACCCGAGAGAAGAGAGGGGCATGAGAAGACGATCGCTGTACGACGCTTGGGGTTACTACTTCGGCGGACTGACGATGGGACTCATCGTGAGTTTGGTCGTTGGCACGATCATCTCCGTCATCTTCACCATGGCGCTGGCCGTGAACAACCACGACGCCGACACGAACCTGAGCTTCGAGAAGACGTTCTACTCGTACGGCGCCATGGCCACCGACAGGTCGCCCAAGACCATAACGCTGCGCAAGCAGCGGGCGCATAGCGCAGTGGTGCTGGCGGCCAAGTCGGAGACCGACGCCGAAAACGCCTACCCCGGCCTGACCACCGACAGTTTGTCCACCGCCAAGAAGATGGCCGCGGACGGGCTGCCGGCCAAGCTGGACACGCACCACATGTCGTTCACGACGCTGCGCGACATGTTCCTGTCGTCGTCCGTGATCATCGGCCTGGCGCTGTGGTTGAGCTTCTGCGGATTCGTGGGCTACGCCATGGGCGTTGACGATGAACCCGACGACGCTCGCCTTGCCTCGCTGCCATGGACGAACCCGGCATCCTGGATCCTGACGATCCTCATGGGACCGCTGGGATGGGCCTGCATGCTGGCCAGCGGAACGACTCTGGAACACGAGCCGCCCACCGACATCGCCGATGTCATCCGGACCAACCTGCAGCGCCATAGGAACATCGACGCCGACACGGCTCGAAGGTTCGGCGCCATCGCGGCAGCCGCCGCCATGGAGGAGGAAATGCAGCCAACACACGGCCCTACCGGCCAGCGGCGCGGGTACCCCAGTGCACCGCGCGCGGCACGGCAGCTCTACACGCTCATCCGCACCAACGCAAGCAACCTCCAGCGGAGGAGCCGCCTGCAAGAGATCCAGGGTCTCATCAGCAAGAAGGACGCGAAAGTCCGAAAGCTGACCGGAGAACTGCGGGATCTGCGGACCAAGCTGAACGAGCTCCGCGGCGAAGAACGCGAGCTGGAGGAAGCGCTGGCAGCAGCCACGCACGCCGACGGCGCCCTCGCGGACGCCGAGTTCGCTCGCATCGCATCCATGCCCGGCGTCATCGCGATGCAGGTTCTGGGGGATGAAGGCGACCGACTCCGGTTCGTCATCCACGGCACCTACGAGCACCAGGGCGTACGCTACGACCTAGGCGACTGGGCCTTCGAAGTCTCTCCGGGGATGACGGAAGCAAAGTCGTACTGTCTGCGTTCCAGCGTGCTCCCCACGTGGAAAGCAGGGCACTACCCGTCCTACCAGTACACCAATGGCTCGTTCTGCTTCGGCCACCGCAAGGACGTTCTGGACGACTTCGTCAGGAGCAACCTGTGGCTGGACGCACTGTCCGTCGCGGTTGACTGCATCAACAGCATCAACCCGTCGGACGTGGACAAGCTGCACCGAGCCTTCCCGCCAGTCCAAGAAGAAAGGACCACACGAACGTGAAGAAGCTCCTCGAACGACAGGAGGTCACGCCGCCGCGCCTCATCATGGAGGTGCCGACGTGGCTGAAGATGATGGCGTACATTTCGATGTGCCCGACCGAGGTCAACGGCTTCGGCGTCGTCTCGACGACGGAGGGACCCGATGGCGACTTCATCATCATCGACGACGTCTTCATCACGCCGCAGGAAGCCGGCGCCGCCCACGTCACCGCCGACCCGGAACTCCTGGGTGTGCGCATGCGCGAGCTGGGCATCCCCTCGAACAAGGCGTGGTGCCAGTGGCACAGCCATGTCAACATGGACGCCTACTTCTCCGGCACCGACACGAACAACATCGAGCGCTGGCCGGGTACCCGCCTGGTGAGCCTGGTGCTCAACAAAAGCGGCAAGTGCTCGGCACGGCTGGACTACTACCGGCCGCGGCTGCGCAACATCCCGCTGGTCCTGGAGAACCCGCTGCAGGTCGACGACGAGCTGCGCGCCCAGGTGGCACGCGACCTCCGAGACAACGTGCACCGGCCGGGCTACTTCGCCCGTCGCCGCTCGCGGCCCGCCCACAGCGGCAAGGCCGGGGCGCCGTTCAGCGTGAACTACCCGGCCGTGGGCAAGGGAGTACTCCTCCCGCCTGGCAACCCCGACACCGAGATCACCGGGGAGATCCCTGCGATCAAGGCGCCGGAAGACACGAAGAAGGAGCCATGAGACCTAGTTACGCGGACCAGCGGGACATCTTCAATCCGAAGACGTTCAACTGGGACGTGCACCTCATCGGCCTCGGCGGCATCGGTTCGGCGCTGGCGCTGCCGCTGGTGAAGGTGGGTCTTCAGACCACTCTCCACCTGTGGGACATGGATAGGCAGATCGAGCCGCACAACGTGCCGGCCCAGCTGCTGTACCCAGCCTGCAAGATCGGTCCCAACGCCAAGGCGCCGACGCTCGCCGAGCAGCTGCAGCCCTACTGCGACCCCGGCCTCAAGCTGGTACCGCACGTGGAGCGCGTCACCGCCGACACCCCGCTGGATGGCATCGTCATCTCGGGCGTGGACAGCATGGACGCGCGGCGCGAGATCTGGAAGGCCGTGGGCGACAACGCCGTCTTCTACGCGGACGGACGCATCGGCGGGGAGAACTGCACGGCCCTGTTCGTGGACTTCCTGGCGCGGCACGCTCCGGACGACCCGGATCTCGTGGAACGCCAGGTGAAGTACTACGAGGACGGATGGCTGTTCCCGGACAGCAAGGGCGCTCAGCTGCCCTGCACTGCCCGGACGGTCATCCACCCGCCGCTGCTCCTCAGTGGCCTGATCATCCATCAGCTGACGCGGTTCGCCCGGGGTCTGCCCGTGCTGAACCACGCCACGATGGACGCAGGCAGCACGTTCCGAAGCCACACCGTCAAACCCAACACCAGCAAGTCCAACCAGAAGGGAACCACGTCATGACCCAGTTCAACCAGGACCCGCAGGACAACGTCCAGGACGTCCCGGCCGCCGCGGCCGCCGACAAGGTCCAGTTCATCCAGGTCTCCGCCACCGGCGCCGAAAGCGTCAGGCTGGACTACAACCCGCCGGTCACCCTGGGCGACGCGCTGACGCAGGCCGAGATCACCGTCCGTGACGGCATGGTGACCACCGTCAACGGGTCGCCGGTGCACGATCTCAACACGCTGCTCGAGCCGAACAGCGCCGTCGAGATCCTGCCCGCCGTCACCAACGGCTGACGGTAACCCGTCCATCTCTCGACCCATAAGGGCAGCCCGCGGCCCCTGATCCAACGCAGGTAAAATCCGGGGAACACCCGGTTCGGGGTGTGGTGTGGTCCGGTGGGACGAATCGATTCGCGCATACGCGCCTATCTTCGCCCACCACCACATCACCCCCGAGCAGTCTCTACAAATGTGCATTTGTACTGATGAGTCCAAAAGGACGAAAGACTACCCGAAAAAGCCCGTGCTTGTGCATGGGCGCCGCCGTGCGCAGGTGGTAAAATTGAGAACGTGACCAGCCATACAACATCGCGGCGCGACGCGGCCGAGACAGCCGCCTTCATTCGCAGCCTGCACCCAAAGCTAAACAGCGACGCTGCGGCACTTTTACGGCAACGCCGGCGGCGCCGGTGGGTGCTGGCTGGTGGTATGGCGGTATTTTTTGCCGGGCTGGTGGTACTGTTGGCCGCCTGGCTGCTACGCGCAACACCGCAGCCCAGTGCCAGTTTTGCCGTGCCGGATTCCAGCTATGCCATTCCCGCTGGCGCGCTGTTCGTGGCGCCCGACGGCGCGGCTAACGCACCGGGCACCCAGTCCCGGCCGCTTGCCACGCTTGCCCAGGCATTGGCCAAGGCTCACCCCGGCGGCAGCATTGTGCTGCGCGGCGGCACCTACGCCCAGCCCACCCTTACGGTCCGCAAAAAGATAACCATTCAGGCATACCCACACGAAACCGTCTGGCTAAGTGGCAGCACGCCCGTCACCACGTGGCAACGCGAGGGCGCCGTGTGGCGTCACACCGGCTGGACTGCCCGCAGCTGTGGTGCTGCCTGCCCGGATACTCTTGTTGACCCTGCCTACCCGGCAGCGGCCTTGCCAGACCAGCTGTTTGCCCGCGGCATCCCGCTTGGCCAAGTAACCAGTAAAGCCCAGGTGGGACCCGGCACGTTTTACATAGACACGCAGACGCGGACGCTGTATGTGGGCAGCAGCCCGGACGACGACAGCATAGAAGCCTCGACAAGCGGCGTGGCCCTGCAGTTTGCACCAACAGCCGGCGGCAGCACGGTGCGCGGCATTGGCGTTACCCGCTACGCGCCAACCGGCAACGACGCCGAACCTGCTGCCGTCGTAGCCAACGCCGACGCCCTCACATTCGAACGAGATACATTTGCCCAAAACGCTGGCACTGCGCTGGATATCAGCCAGCCAAACGCCATCGTGCGCAGCAGCATAATTACAGCCAGCGGTCAGCGCGGCGTTTGGCTGCACGGTGCGCACCACGCTATTGTTGACGATACCGTCATTGATCAAAACAACACCGAGCACTTCCGCGCCGCCAGCTGTACAACCAGCTGCAGCCTGGGCGGCCTGACCGCCACAGACAGCGATAGTCTGCAGCTTACGCACAACCAGGTCCGCGACAACGTTGGCGCCGGCCTGGCCTGCAGCCACGGGTGCACCAACGCGGTCATCACCGGCAACACCATTGCCAGCAACCAAGGCAGCGGCGTGTACTATGGCGCGGGGAGCGGGGCAGACATCACAAACAATACCGTTGCCGGAAATGGCCACGGGCTGACGGTTGCCAATGCCGATACGGTCCGCATTACACACAACACGCTGTCGCGCAATGCCGCGCCCGTCAGTTTGCGCGGCAACAGCGCGCTTGTCTTCCAAAACAACCTGCTGGCAAACAACAACGGCTCGGCCAGCCCGCTGCTGGATGTGCAGGCACCCGCACAAGCCACCGCCGCCAGCACCTTCCGGGCATTTGACCACAATGCCTGGTACCGGGCCAGCGCCAACACGCCGGCTACCCTGGTGCGCTGGTGCGCGGCCGATGGGTGCAGCGACTTTGCAACCATTGCCGCCTTCACCTTGGCAACCGGCCTGGACCAGCAGCACAGCCAGCTGGACAATTTGCCCAGCCCGTTCCAAAACGAACGCGCCGGCAACTATCGGCTGCAAACGTCCATTGTACCTGGCAATATTGGGGCCACGCAGCCAGCACCGCCAGCACACACCGCCGGCCAGCCGCTGCGCATTCGCGTCAGCGCACCCGGCAGCAAGGCCAAACTCTCCGGCATCACCCCCCTGCTTGCCACGGTTGCCGGGCCAGCCACCCGCGTCAGTTTCTTTGTGGATAACCAGCCAGTGGGCAGTGCGCACGCGGCGCCATTTCTGGTGTCGTGGGGGTCGCTGGACATTCCCGACGGCAGGCACACACTGACAGCCAAGGCCTACGCCGCAGACGGCACCACCGCCAGCAGCCAGCCCATCCAAATACTCACATCCAACCAAATTAAAACCGGTACGCTTTTTGCCTACGACAAAGCCAAACTGCCCGACGCCAATGGTTTGGTCGCGGACAACGGCGTTGCTTTTATGCACACTGCCGCGGACAGCTCGCTGTTTGCGGTCAACAACCGTACGGGCGCAACCTTTGCCACCTTTGCAGTGCCAGCCCTGCAAGGCAGCAACTGGCAAGGCCTGGCCCGCGGCCTAGACGACCAAAACCAGCCTGCCCTCTTTTTTGGCGACATCGCCGACCCCAGCCAAAGCCGCACCGACATCCGCATTATCCGCGTCAGCCAGCCCACCGCAGACCAAACCACATACAACGTCCAAGCCCGCACCACCACCCCCACCGTCTGGCACGTTCGCTACCCCGACGGCCCGCACGATGCCGCAGCCATTGCCGTCCAGCCCGGCACCAACCGCGTGTTTATCATCACCAAAAATGCCGGCAACAGCACCATGTACCAAATGCCCGACCATCCCAGCCCAAGCGGCATCAACACACTGCGGCTGGTGGGAACAGTAAGCCAGGCTAATGTTACGGCAGCTGCGTTTTCCTCCAGCGGCGACCGGCTGGTTATACGCAACTATACCGATGCCATTATGTACAACATCCCCATGGGCGACCTAACGGCCGCGTTGGCAACACCGCCCGTGCGCTTTACGCTGCCCGCGCAACCGCAAGGCGAAGCCATAGCCTTTGGGCCCGGCGACCACAACCTGCTGCTTGCCAGCCAGCCGCCCGACACCCGCGTGCTGAGCATGCCCGCGCCCGCCAGCCCCACGCATGGCGCCAGTGCCGTTGCCGTTCCGCCAGACCAAACAGCCAGTACTCCAAAGCTGACGCTTGTGTCGCCTGCCTCTGACTCCAAAGTAAGCGGCGACGTGTACGTCGTTGCCAATGCTGCCGACCCGGCCGGCATCCAGCAGGTTGTTTTCAAAATCAACAACCACGTGGTGGGCCGCAGCATAACGCAGCCCTATGTCTTTGCCTGGCCATCGGCCGCCACTGCCGACGGCGCATACACGCTGACGGCCATTGCCACCAATAACGCCGGCAAATACACCACGGCTTCAGTCCGGCTGGTGGCACGCAATGCCGGCAGCTCGGTCTCGTCGTCGCCGGGCGGCATACTGTCATTTGCGCCAACCGATGACGCCACCATCACCCAATCCACCCCCACCCGCACCGACCCCGCCAACCCGCAGCTGCTGGCCGGCGCCAACCCGCGCCGCGACTTCCTGCTAAAGTTCACCGTCACCGGCACCAAAGGCCGCAAAATAGCCAGCGCCAAGCTGCAGCTGCAAGCCGCCGCCTGGGGTGACGCCGGGGCCAGCATAGCCGCCACCCGGTCGTCATCATGGAGCCAGGCCACCGTCACCTGGGGCAACGCCCCGGCCGCCAAGCAACCGGCACTGGCCACCCTGAACGCGCTCATTGCCGGCAACACATACCTGGCAGACGTCAGCCAGCTGGTAAAAGGCGATGGCACATACAGCCTGCGCGTCAGCCTGCCGCGCAATGCACCCGTTGCTATTGCCTCGCGCGAGTCGCCCACGCCGCCACTGCTGTTCGTGCTTTTCAAATAACGCAAGCGCCCAGCCATTCCGGTTTGCCCGCACCTGCCCGCGTAGTACAATACCAGCCGGAGGATACGCCACATGCAATACAAAACAGTGCACAGTACGCAGCCGGTCATTGCCGACTTGTCCGAAACTATCAGCCAGGCCCTGGCGTCCGGCAAAAAGGTGCTGTGGCTGGTGTCTGGCGGCTCTACCATTCCCATTGCCGCAGCCGTAGCTAAAAGCCTGGGCATGCACGACGTGTCCAACCTTACTATCATGCAAGTAGACGAACGCTATGGCGACGTGGGCCATGTGGATTCCAACTGGCAAGCGCTGATTACTGCCGGCCTGGACTGCACCAGTGCCCACCGCCTGCCCGTGCTGCGCGGCAAAGACATGAAAACAACCGTGGCCGCCTACCAGGCTGAACTGGCCGGCATGCTGCAAACGGCCGACGTTACCATTGGCCTGTTTGGCATTGGCCCGGACGGCCACACTGCAGGTATGCTGCCGCACAGCAGCGCCGCTACGGAAACAAAACAGCTGGTGGTGGGGTATGACAGCTCGGACTTTCGGCGCATTACCATTACCGCGCCAGCCATTGCCCAGCTGGACCGCGCCGTGGTGTACGCCGTGGGGCCAGCCAAAGCGCGCACGCTGCAGGCCTTGGGCACCGACCAGCCCATTGCCGACCAGCCCGCCCAAGCACTCAAGCACGCTGCCAGCCTAACGGTGTATACTGATTACCAAGGAGCATAGCACCATGCGCATAGGGTTTATAGGACTGGGAAAAATGGGGTCGCAAATGGTAGGCCGCCTGGTAGCCGCCGGCCACGAGGTGGTGGTGGTCGACCGCAACCAGACGGCGGTTGACGCTGCCGTGCAACAGGGCGCCACCCCCGCAGCTGACCGCGCGGCGCTTGCCCAGGCGCTGGGTTCGCCCGCTATTGTATGGCTAATGATTCCGTCAGCCGCGGTTGAAGCCGAGGTGCAAGCCCTAACCGGTTTGCTTCCCAAAGACAGCATTATTATAGACGGCGGCAACTCCGACTACCGCAACACGCGCGAACGCGCCGCAGCCGCAGCATCGGCCGGCCTGCACATGGTAGACGTGGGCACCAGCGGCGGCGTTTTGGGCGGCCATGACGGGTTTTGCCTGATGGCTGGCGGCCACGCGCCCAGCATCACCACTATCACACCGCTTTTGCAAGCCCTGGCCCAGCCGGATGGCTACCGCCATGTGGGGCCCAGCGGCGCCGGGCATTTTGTCAAAATGGTGCACAATGCTATTGAGTACGGCCTGATGGAATCGTACGCCGAAGGATACCGTCTGCTGCACGAAGGCGACTACGACCAACTAGACCTAGCCGCCATTGCCGCACTGTGGCAGCACGGCAGCATCATTGCCAGCACATTGAACGACGTTACGCGCCAGGCACTCCAGGCCAACCCCGGCCTGGACGGCATTGCCGGTACGGTTGCCGAGTCGGGCGAAGCTCGCTGGGCGCTGGAAGCCGCGCGTGCCAAAGGCGTTGACATGCCCGCGGTCCAAACTGCTCTGGACGTCCGCGTGGCCTCGCAGTCCGGCGCAACTTCGTTCGCCACCAAGCTGCTGGCCGCCATGCGCAACGTCTTTGGAGGGCACTCGTTAAACTCATGAATGATCTTGCCCAGCCCGCCACCTTAGTTATTTTCGGTATCACCGGCGACCTTGGCATGCGCAAGCTCCTGCCCGCCCTGTACCACCTGCAGCGCCAAAACCTTCTGCCCGTTCCGTTCAAAATAGTGGGTGTCAGCCGGCAGTCCATAACCACGCAGGCGCTTATGGAAAAAGTGGCAGCATCGCTGCAACAGCAGTCCAGCCAGCCGCCGGACGCAGACACGCTCAAAGCACTAACCGGCATGATTGAAATGGTGCACATGGACCTGCTGCAAACGGCCGAGTACCAGCGCCTGCGCCAGCGCCTGGACGCCATCGAGACTGAAGCTGGCGTGTGCATGAACCGCCTGTACTACCTGGCCATTCCAGCCCAAACATACGAGCCCGTGGTGCGCGAGCTGGGCCGCGGCGGCCTGAACCACAGCTGTCCACATGGAACAGGCGCGGCGCGGCTGCTTATTGAAAAACCGTTTGGGTACGACCTGGCCTCGGCGCACGACCTAGTGGACGAGCTGGGCCAGCAATTCCACGAGGAGCAAATCTACCGCATTGATCACTACCTGGCCAAAGAAACCGCGCAAAACATTTTGGCCTTCCGGTTTCAGAACCCATTGTTTTTGCGGGTATGGAACCACGAAAGCATCAGCCACATTCTGATCAGCGCCACCGAGGCTATCGACATTGAGGGCCGCACCACCTTTTACGAGCAAACCGGCGCCTTGCGCGATTTCGTCCAAAGCCATCTGCTGCAGCTGCTGGCGCTAACCACCATGGACAAGCCGGCCCAGCTGACCTCCGATGCCATCCACCGCCAAAAGCTTGCCCTGTTGCAAGCCATCCGCCCCATCCCGCCCGACCGCGTGGGCACCGATGCGGTGCGCGGCCAGTATGCAGGGTACCGGCAGGATGTACAAAACCCGGCCTCGCTAACCGAAACATTTGCAGCCCTGCGTCTGGAAATTGACAGCGAGCGCTGGCGCGGCGTACCCGTGCTGCTACGCACCGGCAAAGCCCTGCAGGACAAAGCTGTCGAAATTATCGTAGTATTTACCGACGGGCCTGACAGCGCGCCGGCCAACAAACTAACCATTCGCATTCAGCCCAATGAAGGCATCGTGCTAGAACTGCTAGCCAAAAAGCCCGGCCTGACCGACCAAGTAGAGCCGGTGCACATGGAATTCTGTTACCACCGCTCGTTCAAAAACGCCGACGGCCACCCGGACGCCTACGAACGGGTGCTCACCGACGCGTTCCGCGGCGACAAAACACTGTTCGCTACCAGCGACGAGGTGCTGGCCTCGTGGCGCATCCTGGAAAACGTCATTCACGAATGGGCCAAAAACGATGACGGCCTGGCCGAGTACCCCCGCGGCTCGTGGGGCCCAGACGCCAGCCAAACGCTTGCCAACCAAGCCGGCATTGCCTGGCCCACGGCCACGCTTGCCATTTGCGAGTAGCCCTAGTTGGTACGCAGCACGGCAAACGTCGTGGTGTTGTTGGGGTCGTCTTCAATATTCTCGCGCAAAACCGGCAAGCCGTGCAGGCGCGCGGCAGCGGCACTGGCCACAGCTGCGGCATGTGCGTCTCCGCGCTGTTTGATAAGCGCCACGCTGGCAGCCGTATCGGTTTCGCCCACCAGCTGCGCCTGCGGCAGCTGCGTTTGCAAAAACCGTAGGCACTGGCCCAGCGCCATGTACTGCGAATGCACGGTGGTAATGCCTGGCAGCGTTGCGCCGGGCAGGCCAATCAGGCAGTGATGCACTGGCACAGTCACCTCGCCCACCACCCGTACGCGGGCCGCGTGCCGCGTCAACAGCGCCTGCACTTCCCCAATTGGTCCAAAAATACTGTTGCGAACAGCCACCACCGCGCGGTCGGCGCGGCCCTCCAGCAACAGCCGGAAAACTTCGTCAAATGTGTCACAGCCGCATAGCCGCACCTGCGCCCCAAAGTACTCTTGGGCCGCTTGCTGGTGATACGAGCCGGCTTGGCCTTGCAACGCAACAGCCAGGTTCTTGGTTGTCTCCATACTTTTGCCCTCTGTTTTCTAGGCTTTTGCCGGGCGCCGGAACAGCCGGCGCAAGCCGCGCTTCGTCTTCAGGCGCAGCCATTCTGCTGCCAGCCAGTAATACGGGAACGACACAATGACCAGGAAGGTGCTGCTCAGCAGTCCGAAAATCAGCGTCACGGCCAGCGGCTGCCAAAACGGGTCGGCCATGGCTAGCGGCGTCAGTGCCACAACGCTTGTAAAACTAGTGGTAATGAGCGGACGGAAGCGGTGCTGCAAGGCTTCGGCCATAGCCTCGGTGTACGGCTTGCCGGCGCGGCGCGCCTGGTTGGCGTAGTCCACCAGCATAATCGTGTTGTTCACGGCAATGCCAATAAGCGCAAAGAAGCCAATCATTACAAAGAAGCTCAGCGGGTTGTTCGTGGCATCCAGCCCAGCGGCAACGCCAAAGAAGCTAAACGGGATGGCCATAAAGATCAGCACCGGCTGCAGCAGGCTGCGGAAGAATACGGCCAGCAGCACGAACATGGCAATCAGCAGTACCGGGAACGCCAGCAGCATAGACTTGAACGAGTCCTGGTTTTGCTGCTCCTCGCCAAAGTCAAACTGCAGGTCGGCGGCCCGCAAGCCGTAGGCCTGCATTTGCGCGTCAGTGAAGTGGCTCTGTACATCTTTTTTAGCCTGCACCACCAGCGTGGAAACGTCGTCGGCGTTAAAGCCAGCTTGCACGCCAAATATTCGCTGGCCGTCTTTACGCACAACCATGCCAGGGTTCGTCAGCTCTACGTGTTGCATGGTGGCAGTTGTGCCGTTGGTGCGGGTAACCTTGCGGCCGTTCAGGTATGCCATGATGGCTTGAGTGGCGGCTGTGGCTTTGGCCGAGTCCTCGGTACGAACCTGCACCTTGAACGGCGCGTCGTCCTTGGGCGGGCCGGCCGAATCTTGCGAGATCTTTACCGTAGCCGAGTGCATGCCCGCCAGCGCCGTAGTCAGCTGCTGCGCCACTTGCGGCGCAGGTACGGTGCGCGACGTGTACGGCACGAGGTCGATAGTTGCGCTGGCTGTCTGCGAGCTGCCGGTGCTTAGGTACTCTGTCCGCTGCACGTATTGGCCAATAGAGCTGGCAATAATGCGGTTTACTTGGTCGGTTATGTGCTGCGCCTCGGCTAGGCTGGTGTTGGGTTTGAACTGAATGTTCGCGCTCAGCTGGTTGCCGTCTTTGGTAGCGGGGAAAATGTCAAACTTCAGCTTGCTGAAGAAATGGAAGCTGCCCAGCAGAAACGCAAAGCTAATAGCAAACGCTGCCAGCGCCAGCCCAACCTGCCGCGCGCGATGCCCGGCCGAGCGCCGTACAATGCCAGCCAGGCCGTTGCTGACCATGTGTTCCAGCTGGATGATCGGGTTGCGGCTGCTGGCCTTGCCCCGGCCTTCGCGGCCCAAAATGAGCGAACGCGCCAAAAACGGAATGAGCGACAGCGACACAACCAAGGACAGCGCCAGGCTGACAATGATGGTCACCGGTAATGCCCGAATGAACCCGCCCAAAATGCCGCCAATAAACAGCATGGGCGCAAACGTCAGAATGGTCACAAACGTGCCGGCCAGGCTGGCGCGCGCGACGCGTTTAACCGCCTGAGCTACAATGTCGCGCTTGGGCCGGCCCTCTGCTTGCCCGGCGTCAATAGCTTCGGCCACAATGGTGGTGTCGTCCACAATAAGCCCCAAGGACAGAATGAGCGCAAACAGCGTAATGGTGTTCAGCGTGTACCCGGCAATCTTCAGTGCACCCACGGTCATGAACAGCACCGTGGCCATGCTGAGTGCAGTGGCCAAGCCGGCCCGCCACGAAATAAGCAGGAAGCTGACGATGATTACAATGATCAGCCCTTCGGCCAGGTTGCTTTGCAGCGCGCTCACTTGTTCGCGGATGCTCTCGGCAAAATCGGCCGTCACCGTGGACTGCACGTGGCCGCTGGGCAGCGACCGCAACGAAGCCTGCACGGCGTCGTACAGTTTCAGCGCGTCGGTGTGCGGCTTGGCAGTAATGCCAACGCTGACCGCCGGGTAGAACATCAGCTGTCCGTTGTCTTTTATGCCAACGCGGTCAAAGCCGTCCTGGACGGTTTTGACTTTGCCGGTCTGAATGTCGGTGGCGGTTTTGTATTGGTCAATTATCTCGGCCTTGGCGACGCCAGTGGCGGTGGCTACGCCGCGAGCCACGGCTTGCGCCTGGGCGTCCAGCTGCGCGGGCGTTGCGCCGTTTGCCGCGTACGAACTAACAATCAGGTCGTACTTGTTGTTAAACTTGGCAGCTTCAATGGTCTGGAACTGCAGCTTGGCAGCGGCTGGCAGTTTTGTGCTGGCAAGGGCGGCCTGTACTTCGGCAGAACCGGCAGCCGACGTCACGCCTTCCTTGTATTCAATATCCACATGCGTGAAGTTTTTGTCCGAGTTGCTGGTAACGGTTTTTACGTCCGGCAGCTTGGCAATAACCTGCGTCATGGGCCGGGCAAGGTTGGCGTCAACCTTTTCTTCGTTGTTTACAAAGTACGTGCCGTTGACCATGCTTACCGGCACATCTATGCTGGGGAAGCCCTGGCGCTGCAGCAGCACCGTGTAGCTCAGCACGCCAAACACCAAAACCGCTACCCACAGCACTGCACTTACGCGGCCGTGCTTGAAAAAGAAGAGGCTGAAGCGTTGCAGGAGATTTTGTTTCTCGGTTTGCGTGTCAGCCGTACCGGAACGGGAGGTTTTGCGTTTCAGTTTCATGTTTGTTCGTCCTTTACATTGTTCAATACCACCCTAGCATACACCAATTCGGGGGGAGCAGGCTAGTTTGTTGCGGTGCTGGCGTGGTATTTCTCGCCCCAAGCGGCCATGCGCTCCAGGATGGGCACCAGGTCTTGCCCTTTGGGCGTCAACGAATACTCTACGTGCGGCGGCACCTGCGCGTGCACTACCTTGGTTACAATGCCCATTTCTTCCAGCCGGGACAGCCGGGCAGACAACGTGCGCGGGTTGACACCGCCGGCTTCGTCCTGCAGCCGGCAAAACCGCAGGCTTTGCTGCGACAAGGCGCGGATAAGGTGCGGCGTCCACTTGTCCCCCAAAATAGAGACAGCAGCAGCCACGCAACGGTCGTGCGAAACAGTTTGGGTGGATGTACTTGACGAGTCACTCATGTATAACTATACTTTCTATAGTACTATAAATTATATACCGAAAGGACGCAAATGTCTACAGTCTCTATTAAGTTTATCATTGGTTCCACCCGTCCGAATAGGTTCGGGCCCAAAGCAGCCGCCTGGTTATCGGACATTGCCAAGCAATATGAAGAGCACGCGACGTTTGAAGTAGTTGACGTGCAAGACCTGGGCCTGCCGCTGCTGGACGAACCGCTGCCGCCCAGCATGGGCAAATACGCGCAAGACCACACCAAAAAATGGGCCGCTATGGTAGCCGAAGCCGACGCCTTTGTGTTCATTACGCCCGAGTACAACCACTCCATGCCCGCCGCGCTCAAAAACGCCATAGACTTTGTGGGCCGCGAGTGGAGCCACAAGCCTGCCGCCTTCCTTGGCTACGGCGCGGATGCCGGCGGAGTGCGAGCTATCGAGCACCTGCGCGGCGTGGTCTCGTGGCTGGGCATGTACGACCTGCACTATTTCGTCGCCCTGCCCAACTACTACGAGCACCTTGACGACACCGGCAATATCATTGCCACCGACCGCCAAACCGAAGCCGCCCACCGCATGCTGGAGCGCCTGGTGTTTTGGGCCGAAAAAATGAAGCAGGCCCGCGCCGAGCTGGAAGCGTCCCGCGCGTAGCCCGGCCAGTCTCTTCTGCCCTTGCTTTTCAAACAAAAAATGTTAAAATACTCTAGTTCGATTACCTTGTGTTTTCGAGCACCTTGACAAGGAGCGTGTTCTATTGGAAAGCGAGGCCGGATACTGCTGCACCCCAAAACGTGCAGCAATACCCGGTCTCGAAAGAGATACGGATACCAAGGGAGCAACTGCATGTCCACGGACACCATCCTCACCAACCTGCCCGCCTACAGCCACCAGGAGCTGCTGGAGATGGGCTTCAACCCGGACGCCGACCCCCGGCTGCTGTGGTTCGTCGTGAACCCGCAGGCCGACAGGAACGACCCGACGACGCTGGACCAGCGGCTCTATCCGCGGTTCCAGTTCGTGCGGACCTTCCAGCTGGCCATCCGCCCCGACTACAAGCAGCCGTGGCGCACGCAGGTCCACTTCAGCCAGCCGCCCGCTCTGCGCAGTGTCGTCGCCCAGATCAACACCATGCTGGGCCTGCCGCGGCACGAGAACCCGGACAGTATCCTGGAGTGGTGGATCACCCCCCACCCGGACACCGTCAGGGGCGAGCACACCGGCGTCGCGTCGCCCGCCAGCTGCCTCGGCACCTGGCCGGACGAATGGCTCGTCGACCTGGCCAAGCGGCTGATCCACGACGACTGCGTCTAGTCGCCGGGAGGTAGCCAAGGGGCGGATGGCATCGCACACCGCGATAAAAGAGCAGCTGCTCGCCATCCGCCCCCGGGCGCCTTTGTTCCTATCCCATCCCTACCTACCCATTTTCACTCTCCTTGTCGTCGCTCTACAAATGTGCATTTGTACTGACGAGTCCAAAAGGACGAAAGCGACGTACTGGCCTATGTTTTTTCGGCAGCCTCTATCACCTCGCGCCGCCACCGCGCCGGCAGCCGGCGCTTGACTACTGGCCAACCCGCTTTGGCCCACCAGGCTACCAACGCATAGCCAGCAGCGCCGTAGGCAATACCCAGCAGCTCGTCAAATGCATAGTGTTCACCCATGTACACGGTGCCTATATATATGAGTGCCGGGTAGATGGCCGCCAGCGCCGCCCACTTTTTGCCAAACAGTTTATACACGTATATCAGCATAACTGTGGCGTACGCAGCATGCAGCGACGGCACGGCCGCCACCGGATTGGGTGATATTTTGTCATACAATGACGGGAAGTGCTGGATGCCCATGGCAGCAAACACCTGGCTGGACACGCGGGTAATGTGCGGAATGTACCCGCTACTAGACGCCAACCACGGCGGCGCTGCCGGATACAGCAAAAACGTTACAAATCCGCCAAAGCTTACAACCAGGTACGTGCCCATCACCCGCCAGTAGCGTGCCTCGCGCAGCTTCCATACCAGCAGCGCCAGGCCCAGCGGGATTATAAAATGCAGCATGTACGCGCCATAAAACACAAAGTCGTACCACATCACATGCCCATGCCACAGCCAGTGCTGCAGCGTCTGCGTGGGTAGCGTGCCAAACAGCGCGCGGTCGGCGTCAGCCATAAAGGTGTAGTGCACGTGGGTGTTCAGCGACGGCACCACTCCACGAAACGACTCATACGCCAGCAAAATAACCACAAATGGCAGCAGCCGCTGCAGCATTGCTCGGGCCTGGCCAAATATCATAAACACAAACGTCAAAAACACCAGCAGTTTGTCCGGCGTGGGCCAGCTGGGATGCAGCGCAAACACCACAACGCAAGCAATAGTACCCACCACGCCCAACAACCGTAAAGCCGTTGCAATCATTGGCGATTATTATACGCTCACTACACCCGCGGCCAAATCACTTTTCCCACAACCGTGCCAACGTCCAGCCAGCCAAACACATGGCTGTCCGTGCTGCGCGCGGCGTTGTCGCCCAGGACGAACAGCCGGCCGCCGCCAATCTGCTGGATACGTTTAATTTTCTCCAGGCCTCGGTGGTGCACAATCACCACGTCCTCTTTGCGCAAGCCGCCATGCAGTCCGGTGGCAATGACAATTTTGCCCGGCGGCAGCGTAGGCAGCATGCTCTCGCCGGACACGCGGCGGATAGCCAGCAGCTTACGCCTTTTTGGTTTCCCAGAAAATCTTGGCAATTTCATCAATCATGTCCAGCAGCTTTTGCGCCTCGCTCTCGTCGTTCGTCCGCTTGCAGGCGCTGGCTTGCTTGGTGGTCTTCCAAAATTTTTCGTGCAAGTCTGGATATTTTTCCAGGTGCTCTGGCTTGAAGTAATCGCTCCACAGCACCCACAGGTGGTGCTTCACTAGGTCTGCCCGCTGGTCTTTTATAAAGATGGCCCGCGTCTTGTTTTCTTCGTCCAGGCCGGCATACTTTTGCATAATCTGCAGAACGCTTTGCGCCTCAATCTTTGCCTGCGCTGGGTCGTACACGCCGCATGGCAAATCGCAGTGCGCATACACTGGTTTTATAAATGATAGTTTCATACGCTTGAACCCTCCAAAGTTTAACGGTTAGAGTATACACCCTTGCCCCCTCACACCGCCATCATAAGCCAAACACGGGGCGGCACTGTCACCGGGTGGCATCCAAAGCACACGGGGAGGGTTCGCAATTTATGAAATACTATTTGGCAGCAGCACAAGTTTGTGGTAAGTTTGTTTTAACTCATCAAAAATGAGTCGTCCTTGTTGTCTGCTACCCTTTGGCGCTTGCAAAAACGCTGCAGAAAAGAGAGATCATCATGCCCAAGCCCTTCACCAAGGTTGGCGTGGCCACGCTGGCCATGCTGGCCCTCCTGATCACCGGCTTCATGACGGCCGCCCCGGCGCAGGCCGACAGCCCCACGTGCAACACCCTGAGCCTCGGCACTGGGTTCACCCTGGGGGTCACCGTCCGTCCAAGCATGGACGTTCCGGTCTGCTACGACGGCTCGAGAATCTGGGTCAACGGCGGCATCTCGCCGGGCGTCAGCACCATCGGCTACAACACCGGTGGGTTCGACTGGGTCGGCTCGTACAACGACAGCAGCCAGAGCTGGCTGGGCGTCGGCGAGAACTACTCGGTCACCGTCTGGACCGGCGCGGCGTCGTTCTACTGCAAGTCGCGCTGGCTGCTCGACGCGCACGGGCACGTGTACAGCTTCACCCGCGGGTGCTAGTCCAAGAACTCTGAGGGCGCCCCGATAGACGACAAGACGAACGTAGTGGTCACATTTGTGACAAAATCACTTTTGTGACCACTATGCTCCACCCCATGCAATGTTTTTTGTAGCAACCCTGGCTAAACGCTGGGGTTGTTTTTGTTGTCGGCGCTTGTCTTGCTGCCTTTGTGGCCAGCGTATCCCTTCATGAAGGATTTTATAATTACGAACGCAACGGCGAGCACGGCGGCAACGAGCAGCAGGAAAACAACTTCTGGTGCCCCAAAACCGAGAAACGATGCAAAAATATTCATGCCAATAGCGTACCACATCCTGCAAGTACTTTGTAGCCAAAAAGCCGGCGGCAAGGTTTACAGCCGGCGCGTGACTGTACATTTTCCGATAACTATGTTATAATACACCACGGAATGTGTCACATTTGTGGGGCGCAGTCTGAGTTGGTAGAACTCTTTTCTACAAGTAATGCGACCCGCATTGCGAGACCCGAAAAGTCACTGGAGCATACCATGTCCAAGCTCTCCGCGCTGTTCATGACGGTCATCGCCGAGAACCTCCGCACGTTCAACAGAGTGAACGTGATCATCGGGCCGCTGCTCTTCGCCTGGGGAATCATCGCCGGCGTCATCGCCACCGTCTGCGGCAACGATGCTCTGGCCTTCGGCCTGGCAGTGGGTGGCGCGAGCGCATGGTGGGTCACCCTGGTGATCTACTTCGCTACGCCGGCCATCTTCGCGGGCATCGCGCACGCGCAGTTCCGCGACGTGGCCACCGTGGAGCAGTTCGAGAAGCTCGAGCCCCTGCTGCACGAGAACGCCGAGCGTAACGACGAAGACGACTGACGGGTCGCGCGGGGCGTGACAGCTATTTGTAAAACGACAGGTTCAACCTGCCGCCCTTACATCAGCTGTCACCCCCGCACCCTCGCTCCACAACTTTGTAGTTGTGCTGATGAGTCCTGACAAGGACGAAAGCGAGCTACCCCAAACCCTGGCCTGTGTCAGCTGGCCGGGCCTGCGCGGCACGCCAGCGGGCAATTTCGCCATGGTGCCCGCTAAGCAAGACGTCTGGCACGCGCTCGCCACGAAATACTTCCGGGCGGGTGTACTGCGGAAATTCTATGCTTACGTTGTCATCCTGGAATGATTCCACGTCGGCGCTGGTCTCACCGCCCAACACGCCGGGCAGCAGCCGCACCACGCTGTCTATCATAATCATGGCCGGCAGCTCGCCGCCGGTCAGCACGTAATTGCCAATGCAGTACTGGCGGTCAACGTAGGCGGCCACGCGCTCGTCGTAGCCTTCGTAACGCGGACAAATGATGATCAGGCCGTGGTTACGCGCAGCCAGTTCCTTGGCGTCAGACTGCCGGTACAAACGGCCGCGAGGCGTGGGCAGCAGCACCTGCGCGTCAGGGTCGTTGGCTTTGGCTTGCTCTATGGCCGCCACCAGTGGCTCGGGCTTCATTAGCATACCATCGCCACCGCCGTAGGGCGTATCATCTACCTGCTTGCGCGGGCCCAGGCCAAACTGGCGCAGGTCGATATATTCAAACTGCACGACGCCTTTTTCCTGCGCCTTCCACATCATGCTGGCGCCCAGCACGCCCGGGAACATGTCCGGGAACAACGTAATAACTTGTATTTTCATAGCAACTGGTCCAATTATACTCCTTCACCAAACAAAAAGAACCTCTGCAAGGCGTACCGCCCGGAGGTTCTTTTTGCCACATAAAGCTCCCAAGGCGGATTTTTCCGCACCTGGCTCGCAGAGCTTTTTTTGGTTTTTGTTTTTGGAAGGATCGTCGTTTTTGTCGACTAACCTCTACTATACATCGAGATCGTCAAGTTCTTCAAGTTCTTTGCGTGTTTTCGTGACAACACTGTTCGAATCGTCGGCGTATTGCGTGTCGTCGGCAACGGCCGTGACGTCGCCGTCGGTCTGCGGCGCAGCGGCGCTGACACTGTCGTCATCGCTGGCGCTGGCGCTGGCGGCCGGGTCGCCGTTGTCTACAATTTTCAGGTTGTAGCGCGCGTCATTCTTGGTGCCCAAGGCACGCAGTAGCGTGCGTAGGCTTTGCGCCGTGGCGCCACGTTTACCAATAACGCGTCCCAGGTCCTCTGGGTCTACGGTGAGCTCCAAAAGCACGCCTTTTTCGTCAATACGACGCTCGACGCGCACCGCCTCCGGTTTGCCAACGAGCGACTTGACAATGAACTCAACAAATTGCTGGTCGATACTATTCATGTCAGGAGACTCCTTTACTATTGTTACTTCATTAATAATAGCAAAACACTGCAGCCTCAAAGTAAGCTGCTTAATTGACAAAGGGGTGTAGCCTATGCTTTGTCTAAAGTGTTTTTGCGTTTGTTTATGCCTCGGCTACAGGAGCTTCGGCAGTTGGTTCAGCTGCTGCGGGTTCTTGCTTCGGCTGGTTTTTGCGCAGTTTTTCAGGGTTGCGCACCGTCCGCTCTTTGTCCGCGGCCAGCTTTACCCACTTGGGCAGCTTTACACCTTCACCTTGCAGAAGACGGGCGGCGCGGTCAGAGGGCTGCGCGCCATTGCCCAGGTAGAACTGAGCTTTATCTTTGTCGAGCGTCGCACTTTTGGCGTGCGGATCATAGCTGCCAAGTAATGCAACTACTTTGCCGCTGCTGGGGGTACGACGTGATTCCTGAACGACAACGCGAAACATTGCGTGACCCTTACGACCTGTACGTTGCATGCGGATGGCTAACATATTTTCTTTGACTCTCCTGTTTTTCGTCTGTGTTTCAAACGATTACTAGCTGATCTTGAACTGTATTTTACAGATAACCGCCTCTGAAGTCAACACTAATTTAATACTGTTAAGGAACCGGCGCGACCCAATTGTACCAGCTGGTGCCACATATGGCGAAAATTTAGGCAGTTTTTTTGTAGGCGGCCAGGGCAATTTCGGCGGCTCGCTGCTGTCCGGCCTGTTTGCTGGGGCCAGTGCCCTTGCCTTTTAGCTTGCCATTAACGTAGACGCCAACGGTGAAGGTTTTTTCGTGGTCCGGACCTTCTTCGCTGAGGACTTTGTACATGGGGGTGAAACCGTCGCGGCTTTGGGCCAGTTCTTGCAGGTGAGACTTGGGGTCCATCCACGAACCGCTGGCTAGTATTTCTGTAAAGGTTACCAGAATGCTTTTGGTGATGAATACCTTGGCAGCTTCGTAGCCCTTGTCCAAATACAGGGCGCCCACAACGGCTTCAAAACTATTGGCCAGAATTTGTGCGCGGGCCCGCGGCGTACCGCGCTTCTCGCCACGGCTCAGTCGCAGCAGCGGCTCGAAACCAAAGCGCGTGGCTGCCGCACCAATGCTTTCGGTGCGCACCAGCGCGCTGCGCCAGTTTGTCAGAATGCCTTCGGGCTCGGTGAAGTTACCGTACAGGTACTCGGTGACCACCAGCTCCAGCACGGCGTCGCCCAAAAATTCCAGGCGCTCGTTGTGCTCGCGCACGGTTTTACGGTGCTCGTTTACGTATGAGCGGTGAGTGAAGGCGGTTACCAGCAGGTCAATATCGTCAAATGTGACGCCCAAGATATCCCGGGCGAAGGCGTGGTATGCGCTAGAGTCTTGCATCGCGGATTTTTTTCATTCCTACTAAAATAAGCTTGCCAATGTCGTCGTAAGCAATTTTATCAATTGCCACATGGGCCGGCAGCCACTTGATGTCGCTCAGCCAGTCCTCGCCTTGCAGTTCGTCAGTGTCGCCCAGGCCCTGCACCAGGTAAATGTGCATGGTCATAAGCACCAGCGTCTGGCCGCGGCGATACCGAAAGTTCACCTTGCCCAACCAATTATGCACTTTCATGTCCTGCAGGCCGGTTTCTTCGCGAATTTCGCGCTCGGCGGTTTCTTTGGGCTCTTCGCCTTCTTCCACATGGCCCTTTGGAATGGTCCAGCGGCTTTTGGCGTCTTGGATGAGCAAAATTTCCAGGTGGCCGTGCTTGTCGCGGCGAAAAACAATGCCGCCGGATGTGGTCTCACGCACAACTTCCTGAATAGACGGGCGCCGGGTGCTCACAAAGCGCCGGATGCCCTGTAATGGTTTGGGTCGTTTCATATTACCCTTCTTTCTGCGTTGGAGATTCGCTGGAGGTAGGTTGGGCCGGTTCTGCGTCAGGCTTTTCGTCGTCCTTCACGACGGGTGTTTCGGCTGGAACGTCCTCGCCGGTTTGGCGGCGAAGCGCGGTACCCAAGACTCCGTTGATAAACTTCGAGGAGTTCTCGCTGCCAAAGGCTTTCGCCAGCTCGACAGCTTCGTTGATGACTACCTTGGGCGGTACATTATGCTCGGCGCTGAGTTCGTACAAACCCATGCGCAAAATAACACGGTCCATGCGCGCAATCTGGTCTATAGGCCAGTCCGGCGCGATCGGCTGCAACTGCGCGTCCAGCTCTTGCTCGCGCTCGGTTACGCCATGCACCAACTCTTTTACAAAGTCAGTGTCGTCAACGGTGCCTTCGTAGCGCTGAATATTGCGCTGCAATACAACATCTAGGTCAAAAGTTTTGTCGTCAGCTGCGCGGCGAAAATCCTGCTCAAACAGGGTTTGCAGCGCTATGATCCGACCAAGGTGACGATTCGATGCCATATTGTTAAGCGATTTCCGTTTACGTTTTTAGTATACCGTGTTTGCTCGGCTTACGCTGCTTTTTTTGCAGATTTTGCAGGTGACTTGGCGGCCGGCTTGGCCTTCGCCTTGGCGGCAGCTGTTTGTTTGCCGGTTTCGCGTTTAGTGGTGCGAGCCTTCACCGGAGATTTGGCATTCACAAACCGGGCCAGCTTGACAACCAAGTGGCTCCGACGAGTGCCAGTACGGCGGGGTGATGTACGCTTTTTTGGTTTACCCATGAGCGAATAAACTCCTTGCTTATTGATGTAATAACTTTATGAAGTTGCCGTCTATTATACTGCAGAATGCAGCAAACCTCAAGGCGGTACGCCGGCGGTCTGAACGCTGCGCTGGCCGCACGTGGAGCGTGGGGATGTTTGCGGTTGATGAAAACCGGCACGCCATCCCCTAAGCGCCCTTCACTCTTGGTTGTGATCCACATCGACTGGCAGGCCGGCATTCCAGCCGCGCAGCAGCTCTTCCAGCTCGGCTTGGCTGACGGCGTTCATGGACCCGCCCAGCAGTTTGTACTGCTTCCGCCACTCTCGGTAAGAAAACAGCGGCGGTCTGTACAGCACCTCCATGGTACCGTTGCGGCGGTCGTACTGTGTTACGCATGTGTAGCGCGAGTACTCTTCGTCCAAGACGCCCCGAACGAAGTGCTGCTCCTGCAGCTTGTATGCTGCGGCCGAGACGTCGAAGTACTCCATGCGCACCACGCCATCGGCCTTTTCCGGCATTCGGTATGCCACCATGGTGCCGGGGATGGCGCGCCACTCACCGCGGTGCGCGCAGATTTCGGCGCGTATTTGTTTGGACAGCCTGATGTACTGGCGGCCGCGCCATCGGCCCGCCAGGCCTTGGGCAATAAACACAAGCAGCAGCGCGCCCAGCACGGCCGCAATGCCCCCGGCCCACAGCGCCCACTCGGCCAGCGCAGCGGCCCCGGCCAACAGCACCACGCTTGCCAGCGCAACAACGCCCAGCACGCGGTAGGTAGGCATCAATGTTCGATCCTTTCCGTCGAGGAAGATATGGGTACAATACAACAAACTGACAGGTTCAGCAACACTGGCATTATGCTTGCGTTTAACGGTTCGCGGTGTCAAAATATCATGTACTATGGTCTCGCCCGAAGCAACACCTGCCGGCGACGATGCCGAGCTTGCCCGCCTCTACCGTCCGCTTGACCAAAGCGACCGGCAATGGATGGAGGCGCTGGGCTGCATGTGGCCCGACGAAACAACAGAGACGGACTGGCTAGCAAACATAAACCGGGCAGTAGTACTGGGCAACGAAACCCAACGACACGGCCCCAACCCGGGAGGCGACAACGCGTATCGTGCACGCCAAACCTTTGTAGATGCCCTGCCCGTGCTAAAAAGAATAATCGTCCCCAAGCAAGACTACTTCTCTACGGTTTCGAATGTGATAGGCACTCTGCGCCTACTGCACGAACGGGGAGTCACCGACAGCCGGGCGCTCGGCCGACACTGTAGTTTGCCGCCGGAAAATCTCCTAGAAAAAGAACATTTTCTGGCAAGCCACGGCATATCCGGTTTCCGGGCCGTGCTCCATAACCCGAACAATTCCATGTTCACTCTAAGCAAAGAACATCTGGACGACAAACTCCGGTTCATTCGCAGCATCGTTCGAGCATGGGGGTACGACACCGAAATATACGACACGCACGTCGCGCCCATACTGGAGCGCACTTCTATTCTGAGCGCCTCTACATCCAAGCTTCGCACGCTGGCGCGACTGAGTATCGAGCAGTTCGGCCACTTACAGGAAGATCAAATCAATGCTACCGCGGTCCTATGCCTCACTATCCCGCGCCTGGAAACTTCTGTTGCGGCGTACCTAGAGCACGGGGCCGTCGTGCGCTCTATCAGAAGGTTTGACGTGCACGCCCGAACGCTCGACAAATACTCTACCGAGGAGCTCCGTGCATTCCTAGCCACCCACCCACATGACCCGGTGGTAAAAACGTACTTCCGGGGCTTTCCGCTCAGCGAGGCAGAGCGCGAGCAGTTTGCCCAGTTTGACGACATACCCCGCTGGCGGCAAGTTGCGTGGGCATCGGAGGAAGAAATGGGGCCGGACGGCTACCGCATACTAACCGCCGCCCCCAGCTTCCGCAGTGTCATACAATCGCTGAAGCGCATGCCCAAGCTGGACGCCGCCACGCAGGATGAGCTGCTGCAAGCCATTGCGGCGGGCCTGGACATGGAAGAGCAAGGCATTGACCCATTCCTGCAAAGCCCGGAACAACAGGACATCATTGCCAACGGCCTGGCCGCCCGCCGCCAGCTCGTAGCCTCGTATGCCGCACGGGTTATCGGCCGGCACCCCCAGGCGATTACCCATTGGAACGATGGCGAAGTGGCCGCCGAGCTTGTGCAGCGCGACTTCGTCGTCCTTGCGGAAGCCACCCTGGACTATGCTCGCCGCAAGCCGGACGCCCGCCCTGCCTTTTGGTCATTTGCAGAACGGCGCCTTCGCGAGCGCCCGCGCAAACAGTCCCAGTCGGACGACCAGCCATCCTCAGATCCTGTTTAGCCTGCCGCCTGCCGCAGTTTTTCCAGCATGCCGGCAAGTGTTGCATCTTGCTCGGCATCGGCTGCCGACATGTCAGAAAAACGGCACAATAGTTCTTCCAGCTGTTCATGGCTGACGCCCGCCTGCTCAGCAAGCTCACACAGCGACTCCAAGGCCTCCTGGCCTGTGCCGGCAACAACATCTGCCGGGTCCGGCGCCGACTTATCAGCTACTAAATCAATAATCGAGCTACCATCCTCATGCTGCCATTTCCCCTCAAGGGGAGCGGGCCGCTGAGTATATATCCAAAGCCAGTGGGCGTCAATCCGCTGCGCCCACTTCCGCGCATCACCACGCGGATTCATGGCCATGGCCCACACCCAACCGTTCATGCTTACTCCAGGAGGCGCCTCTGATGCACGGGCAGCAAAAGCACGCGCTGCTTCAACTGAATTTTCCGAGTGCGTAAGAACTATATACGCAGCAACAGGCTGAGATATGCCACACTCCGACGTAATTGTTCGTACATTATCCCGCATCCTACGCGCGAACCAGATAGGATCAATCCGGCGGGAAAGACGCCTGCGGATATACTCCGGAAACATCGCGTTCACCTCCTCTTCACTCATATTTAAGCGGCCTGCAAGGTTGTCAGTTGCCAACACTATGTCGTAGTTGGTTGCAATGCGTACCACGTCTTCCTTCGGATTTTTCTTGCGACAAAGCAAGTTCATGACAGCAGGCGTGAACAACCAATTGACCTCTTCTTTGCTCCAACCCAACAGCTTTGCCAGTGCCGCGGGCTGCAAAGCCTTACTGTCCGCGTTCTTGGCTACTCGATCAAGCGTCGGCCATACGTTTTTCTGGGCGCCCAGAGCCAACTTCAACCGAAAATCTTCTGAAAACACCGCAGCCGCGCGCGCCGCAGACCAGCCATACCGCTCGGCTAGACGCTGGGGCTCTAGGTCGGCGTATAAGCGCACCATTGCCTGGCGTATCACAGCAGAAACGTCGCCGCCTACATGCGCACGCGCCGCAGCTATGCGCACGCTCGGCGGGAAAAGCTTTACCACCTTCTCTTCTTCCAATCCCGTCAGCTGCTGCAAGTTTTCCGTACTAAGCGTAGTGTGATACTGATGGGCAATACGTTCCATCCCGTCAAGATGATCATGGTACGATACGGCAAGCGACACGCGCGCGCTGCGTGTAAAGAGCTCCAGGTAGGTACCGGCATCCAGGTTGCGCTCCTGACAATACGAACGAATAACATCCCCCCGTATCCATGAAGCTGCATAGTCTGGGCCATGTCGGGCAATGAAAGCCACGAGCCGTTTTCCATACGTATTTTGCGCCGTTTGTACGCCGTAGCCGCTCTGAATAACCTCACAGACGGCCGCCGCTGTTTCCACCACCAACTGCACCGTCTCGTCCTCAAAATCTGACGAGCTCACTTCAGTCATGGGTAAATCGGCGAAAGGCGACGTATTGTCAGACTCGTTGCCGTACGCAGTATGCCACGCGCGCTCCCACCAGTACACTACACCACAGGTCAGGTCCGTTATCACATCTTGGTATTCATCCGGGTGAACCAAGCCAAATATGGCCTGGTTGTTATGATCGCTGACAGCCAGTTGATCGTGCACGGCCAAAATTGTTGAAACGCTATATTGTATTCTTGCCCGAAGCATTTCCCAACCGTTTCTGGCGGTTGGCGCTGTCAGGCGGGTTAGCTCGGCCAAAGATTGCTCATGGCCGCCTGCTGCCTCCTGCGTATCATCACCAAACAACCGTCGGCGGTGCGCGTCTCGTGCGTGCAGCCATACTTCGTATGATAGCGGGTCCAGCCCGGCTGACACTGAAACATTAGCGCCATCTGCGAACGCACCGCTTAGATGTTCGCCCAAGGTCAGCCTCCCCAATCATGTACTCATTTTGTCAGAAAATGTACGCGCGAACAATACAAGCGCGGCCGGGCCGGGCAGTGCTATACAACAATGCTTACCAGTTTGCCGGGCACGTAAATGGTTTTCTTGGGTTGGGCGCTTTGTAGGTAGGGCGCAATTTTGTCGTGGGCCAGTGCGGCGGCAATGGCGTCGTCCTTGCTGGCATCCACCGGCAGTTGCAGCTGGGCGCGCACCTTGCCGTTCACCTGCACCACAATGGTCATGGTGTCCTGCGCCAGGTATTGTTCGTCGTGCACGGGCCAGGTGCTTTGGTGCACAGACGTCTGGTTGCCCAGCTGCTGCCACAGTTCCTCGGCAATGTGCGGTGCAAATGGCGCCAGCAGCTGCACCAGGCTTTGTACGGCAAAGCGCCAGGCTGCGTGGTTGGCAAAATGGTCCTGAGCCTTTAGCTTGTACAGTTCGTTGACGGCTTCCATCATGGCGGCAATGGCAGTGTTGAAGCTGAGGTTTTCTAGGTCGGCGCTGACCTTTTTGATGAGTCCATGGGAAACGCGGTTGATGTCAGCCTCGAACGACTGCTCGCCGGCATGTCCGGTGTCTTCCAAAAATTCCTGCGTCAGCGCCCACACCCGCTGCAGGAAGCGAAAGCTGCCGCCCATGCCTTCCACGCTCCAGTTGGCCGACTGGTTCCATGGGCCGATGAACAGCTCCATGATGCGTATGGCGTCCGCGCCGTAACCCTGCTCAATCAGCTCGTCGGGCGCAATGACGTTGCCTTTGCTTTTGCTCATCTTTTGGCCGTCGGGTGCCAAGATCATGCCGTGGTTGCGAAGTGTTTTGAATGGTTCATTGAAGTTTATAAGCCCCTCGTCAAACATCACTTTTGTCCACATGCGGGCGTACAGCAGGTGCATAACGGCGTGCTCGGCGCCGCCAATGTAGTCGTCCACGGGCAGCCAGTATTTGATTTTGTCAGGGTCAAACGCGCGGCCGCTGTTGTGCGGGTCGGCAAAGCGCAGGAAGTACCAGCTGCTGCAGGCAAAGCCATCCATGGTATCGGTTTCGCGCGTGGCCGGGCCGCCGCATGTGGGGCACGTGACGTTCACAAACTCGGGCACGCGGGCCAAGGGGCTGCGGCCATCGCCGGCCGGCACGTAGCTTTCCATGGGCGGCAGCACCACCGGCAGTTGGTCTTCGGGCACGGGCACCATGCCGTCCTTTTCGCAGTGGATGATAGGAATGGGGGCGCCCCAGTAGCGCTGGCGGCTGATCAGCCAGTCACGAATTTTGTAGTTGATGCGCTCTTTGGCCACGCCCTTTTCGCTCAGGTCGGCCACCAGGCGCTCGCGTGCTTCGTCGGAGGGCGTGTCGTTGTACGGGCCAGAGTTGATCATGACGCCTTCGCCCAGGTGAATGGGACGCTGCAGTGCAAAGTCGCGGATGGCAGCGTTGATGGGCGCCATAGGGCCGGCCAGCAGTTCGGCGGCGGTTAGCCAGCGGACGTCGTAGGCGTCTTTTTCGTAGGCTTCGGTGCCTACCGTGCCGGTGTGTTTGGGCGACTGCAATTCCAGGGTGACAATGCGCTTGACTGCGCGCTTTGTCTGGCCGTCCAGAGCGTAGTACAGCACCACGCTTGCGGGCAGCTGGCCGGTAACGCGCACGTCGGTGTAGCCGGTTTCTTCGCTGAACTCGCGGACGGCGGCGTCTTCTACGCTCTCGCCCGGGTCCATGCCGCCGCCGGGCCAGTCATAGCCCTCGCGGTGGCCGGTTTTGCTCCAGTCCAGCACGGCGTATGTGTCGGTTTGAGGGTCATGGCAGACGGCAATGACTGTGGGGCGGTCTACTGCCTGGGCAACCACTGGGTCGTGTTTCATAAAAGCCGGGGCCATAACCGGGCGGATGGGCAAGCTGAACTGCTTGGCAAAGTCGTGGTCTCGTTCGTCGTGTGCCGGCACGGCCATAATGGCACCAGTGCCGTAGCCCATCAGCACGTAGTCGGCGGTCCAAATGGGAATTTTTTCGTCATTGGCCGGGTTGATAGCGTAGGCGCCGGTGAACACGCCGGTTTTTTCGCGGCCGGTTTCCTGGCGTTCTATTTCGGACTTGCTGCGGACCTTGGCCTGGTAGTGCGCCACCTGCTCCTGATGTTCGGGCGTGGGTATGCTGGCCAGCAGCGGGTGCTCTGGCGCCAGTACCATAAAGGTGGCGCCATACAGCGTGTCGGCACGCGTGGTGAAAATGGCGAGGGATTCGTCGTGGCCGTCAATGGCAAAGGTAATCTCCGCGCCCTTCGACCGGCCAATCCAGTTGCGCTGCATATTTTTGATACTGTCGGTCCAGTTGACGTCGTCCAGGTCTTGGGCCAGACGGTCGGCGTATTCGGTTATTTTGAAAAACCATTGCTGCAGCGCCTTCTTTTCTACTTCGCTGCCGCAGCGCCAGCACCGGCCGTTTTCCACTTGCTCGTTGGCCAGGACGGTTTTGTCAACCGGGCACCACCACTGCGGGCTTTCCTTGCGGTACGCCAGGCCGCGCTTGTGCAGCAGCAGGAAAAACCACTGCGTCCAACGGTAATAATCTGGGTCGGAACTGGTAAGCTCGCGCGACCAGTCGTAGCTGAAACCCATTTGTGTCAGCTGCTGCTTGAACTTGGTAGTGTTTTCGGCAATGGCTTGCTGCGGGCTGACGCCGGTTTTGATGGCATAGTTTTCGGCCGGCAGCCCAAACGCGTCCCAGCCCATGGGATGCAGCACGTTTTGGCCGCGCATACGCGCAAAGCGGCTGATGGCATCGCCAATGGTGTAGTTGCGCACATGGCCCACGTGCATGGCGGCGCCACTGGGGTATGGGAAATATTCCAGGACGTAACGCTTGGGCTTGTTTGGGTCCTCCTGGACTTCGTATTGCTTGGCGTCGGCCCAGGCTTGCTGCCACTTGGGTTCGATTTCTTTGGGGTTGTATCGTTTCATATGGATGTATCTTATCAGGTATTGATAGTGAAGGTGAAGCGCTAGCGGCCGAAGAACTCGCCGCGCTGCCCCGGCGTAAGGTTCAAAAGCTCGCTCATGGTCACCAGCCGGTACTGGCTTTTCAGTTTTTCCAGCAGCTGCGGCATGGCCTGCACGGTTGGCGCGTAAATGTCATGCATGTCTACCACGCGGCCGGGGCGGGCAGCGGCCAGGGTTTTGGTAACGATTTGGTTGACGTCGGCGGTCTTCCAGTCTTCTGGGTCTTCGTCCCAAAGCGCCAAGGTTAGCGGCACCTGGCTGCGCACGGTTTGGTTCACGGCGCCATACGGCGGGCGAAACAGGGTGGGCGGCGGCACGCCGGCAGCCATCACCACCAGCTGAGTGCGAATAACCTGCTCGTGCACCTGCACGGCTGGCAGCTTGGTAAGGTCGGGGTGGCTCCAGCTGTGGTTGCCTATTTCAAAGCCGTCGGCGTACATGCGGCGCAAGATTGCCTCGTTGCCAGGCACCCGCGACCCCACGACGAAAAACGTCGCACGCACATGCGCAGCTTCCAGAGCTGACAAAATTTGCGGCGTGGTCAGCGGGTTTGGGCCGTCGTCGAACGTCAACGCCAAGCACGGCATAGCCGCGCAGTCTACCGGCTGCGGCCGCGGCTTGGTGCTGGGCGCCTGCGACACCATTTTGTCAATGACCGGCACCGGCCCAGCCACTGGCCCCGCGCCCTGTATCATATATCGTTGCAAGCCGTACGCACCCACCAGCAGCAAAGCCAGCACGGCGCCAATCAGCCATGTTTGAGGGCATGTCCACCATCGTGCCCGTTCCTGTTTCATCGTTTTATTATCTCATACATAGTAATGAAGCAAAATTGCCGCGGTGTTTTGGCAGGCGCTAAAAGGTTGAGCAGACAAGCAGACAGGAAACATGGGGAGTGCGCCGCGGGCGGCAGGCTCACCGTATGTTTCGGGAGGTGTCTGCTTGCCTGCTTTGGCAACGCCCGGGTTACGGGATTTGCGGCTGGCAGCCCACGCGGATGAGGGTGCCGTCGGCGCGAGTGGTGGCGCAGGCCACGTTGGCCAGGGCCAGCTCATTCCAGCGGATGAGACGCATGGTGATGGTCTGGGCGCGGAGCTCGGGCGGGATGGATTCGGCATCGTTGAAGCGGAAGCGGAACCAATCCATGAGAACCAGGTCCACTTCGGGCGCGAGGCCCATGCGGATCAGGCCATCACCTTCGTCGACGACCCGCGGCGACTCCTCGTACAGAAAATCTTCGGGGTCGTCTGCGGCCTCGAACTCCTCGTCCACCTGGCGAACAATTTCCTGGATGTAGGCAGCAAAGTCCGGGTCCCGCAGCATGCGCTCTTGGCCTGCCTCCAGCCGGGCCTTCAGCGCTTCCAGCTCCTGGGCGGACATACGCATTTCCGCCTGGTATTCGGCCGCCAGCCGCGCCGCGTTGGACGGCGACAGCACCGTGCCGTAGCCCAGCAGCGCCGCCGAGTCTTTGGGATGGAGGATGACGCGGTCGTCGGGCAAGGCTCGCCCGGCCATCTGATCGCGCCGGCGGATGTGCGATACGTCTTGCAGAATTGTGTCCTGCAGGATGTGCACGCGCGGCGGCAGCTTGGTCATTGCCATGTCTTTGGCTCCTTTGTCTAGTGCAGCTTGGGGCTGTACTCGGCCATGCCGATGATCTGACCGTCGGCCCGGACGGTTGCGCAAGTCAGGTCTTCACCCAGCTCGAACAGCTCGTCGTTGGTCAACAGACGCATGGTCATCGTTTTTCGGTGGTCGGGCATGCCAATGTCCAGGCTCTCGTCCAGGACAAAGGTGAACCAACCCTGCGCGGTCAGCTCGGGCATGAACTCGTTCCATTCCACGGCGTCGTCGGCGTCTGCGGGCTTGTTTGCCTCGTAGTTGCGCACCACCTGCGACGCCTTGGTCAGTGACGGCGGGTCGGTGATAACGCCATGCGCCTGGATGTCCACGAACAGCAACGGATGCACCACCACGCGGTCGTCCGGCCGGGCCTCCTCCCGGAAGGCGTCCACCAGGTGCACACCCACCAGCACTCGCAGCGGCGAGAAAAACTCGACGCCCGGCCCGTCGTCGGCACTAACGCGGAGGTCACGGTTGGTCGCCATACCCATACTCCTTTTTGGCTCTTACAGGCTCCCGCTCGTTTTTGGATCTGTCTGCTTGTCAAAGTACTTCAGGGTAGCTCCCAGAAGTCAACCATAGCATACCATTTTTGACAGAATGCAAAAAATGCTTGTTCCCCACTGCCAATTGCCCGCGCCACGGGCGCCCGTGCGCGCAGCTAAAACTGCTGCAAAAAGCTGCTGGTGAAGGTGGTTTCCTGCTTTTTTTGCGCCTGCCAGCGTTCCTGGGCAAGATCGATCAGCCGGCACACCAGGTCTACGTTGCTGACGCCCGCGCGTTGCCAGTTGTGCGCGTACAGGCTGCCGGGCAGCGGGTTGGCTTCGTTGAAATATACTGTTTTGGTCTTGGTGTTGATCAGCATGTCAATGCGGGCAAAGCCGCTGCAGCCCAGCACTCGGAAGGCGGACAGGCCGGTGGCTTCGGCCTTGGCGTACAGGTCTTTGGGAAGGTTGGCCGGGATGACGCTGTAGCCTTGGGCGCCTTGCTTGCCGCTGGCGGCTTTGGCGCCGCCTTTGCCTTTTTTGCCGCCGCGCAGGTACTTGGTATCAAAGTCGAAAAAGTCCTCGACGCTGGTGAGCGGTTCTTCCAGCAGCGCGGGCGTTAGGCTGTCGTTGCCCATGATCGGCAGGGTTACTTCCGTCAGGTTTGGCACAGCTTCTTCCACCAATGCTTTGCTGTCGTAGTGCAACGCAACCTCTATGGCATTGGCCAGGTCTTGCTTGTCCGTCACGCGCGAAATGCCAATGCTCGACCCCAAATGCGCCGGCTTTACAAACACCGGGTACGTCAGCTGCGCGTTAATGGTCTTGGCGTATGCGGCTGGGTCGGCTTCGTACGCGTGTTTGGCGAAAGACACAAACGCGGGCGTGTCCAGGCCGGCGGCAGCCACTACTTGTTTGGCCAGCACCTTGTCCATGGCCACCACGCTGGCCGGGACGTCACAGCCCACGTACGGGACGTTAGCCATTTCGCAAATAGCCATCAGCTCGCCGTCCTCGCCATGCGTGCCGTGCGTAGCCGGAAACACAATATCCACCTGCTGCGCGCGCACGCCCAGCCCCTTGCCCTGCACCAGCTGCAAGCCATTGTCAAACAGCAATGCCACTGGCCGCTGCTTGTCCAAAAACTCGTCAAGCGCACCGGACCGGTACAGGCTAATATCCTTCAACTTTGGGTGCGAGAACCACCGCCCGTCTTTGGTAATGTACACGGGCAGCACGTTGTAGCGCTGTGACAATTCCAATGGTTTGATAACGGCAGACAACGCGGTGATGATAGACACGTCGTGCTCGGTAGACCGAGACCCAAACACAACGGCAACAGTAGGTTTTTTCATATACACCAGTATAGCATCCCGGCGTTGCCAAAAGTGACGCCCTGCCCTCCTTTGTTGTGGCCGACGGGTAAGTCACGGTACTTAAGGACAGCTACAGTCATGAAAATGAACAATACTTTACAGCGAGGTACAAATTTCATAACCGCCTCTCCTTTAATTTGAAATGTCAAGATCGTTTTCCGAACGAATATGCACCAGGAATTCGCTAGATATGTTCAGCACCCCCCGTCGCAGGTTTCGTCGGACGAATCAAAGGGAAGCATACGATACCTTTCTTCCACAGGCAAATGCTTAAAATGCGTAGACACAAACGAGTCCACTACTTTATCTATGGTTTTCTTGGAATACGCCTGGCCGGGCTTGGTTTGCAAGGCTAAAACAATTTTGGTATTTCCCTTTGACCACACCATCGTCTGATGATCAACACCATAACCCTGCTGAAGCGTATACAAATACTGTTGTCCGCCGATAGTTGTTTGCGGCTTGCATATGTCACTATTATCCGGCGGCGGACAGGCATAGGTAGGGCCCGGCTGAAAATGAGCATCGTTCTTACCCATAACAACGCTTCCGTTCCCGCTTAAATCCAGCCGGAAGCTGGGGGTGTTGTAATGGTCTTGGATATCAACCCTCTCGACAATGGTTTTTATTCGGATACCGGGCGGCAGCCATGACGGTGCGTACTCCCCAAACGTAATGTTTGGCCTGGGGTGTAACCATCGGTGGTACTGCCACGCTCCTCCTGCGGTAAGTACAACGAAAAGACCGAGCGCAACAAAAAGCTTTGGCCGAAGGCTGCAGTAACGCCTTATATGGGACATACTGAACTTACTACTGCCCATTTTAGCTCCCAAGGCCTATCTCATCCTCAGTCCGAATATGAATCAAGTAGGCGAACATATTTACGGTCGGCCGAGCCCGGTGCATTACGCGTAGTTGTCGGGCCAGTCGTTTTGCATGAGGACGAGGTCGCCGGCAGCGACGAACAGCGGGAGGTTGGTGTAGAAGTTGAGCGGGTCGGGCTCGATGAGCAGCTGGCCTTTGAAGCCGGCCGCGCGCAGGCCAGCCTGGATGTCTGGCGTGACCGAATGCTGCATGAGCACCACAATGTCTGGCTGAGCGTGGGCAATCAGCTCGCCCATGGTGTGGTGCACGGCCGCGGTTTGCGCACCTTGGTCTACCAAGCCGGGAGTGACGTATATTTTTCGCTTGGCCGGGATGTCCTTCAGCAGCTGCAGGCCGGCACGGATGCCCTCGATGTTACCGTTGTACGTGTCGTCAACAATCCACGCGCCGCCCATGGCGTACGGCTGCATGCGGTGCTCGAACGGGGCGGTCAGGCCAACGCCGGTTTCGATTTGCTGGATGCTCAGGCCAAGCTGGTATGCCAGCGCAGCGGCCAAACTAAGCGGGCCCACGTGGTGCTCGCCAATGAGCGCACTGTGCAGCTGCATGGTTTTGCCACGCCGCTTTAGGGTGAAGCGCGTGCCGTCCAGGCCCACACGCACATGGCTGGCCTTCCAGCCCAGCGCGCCTTTACTGTTGTAGGGCTGAAAGTCGGCGTGCATGAAGGGCTCGGTTAGCGTGGACTCGGCGTTCACATACACCTGCTTGTGCGGCACAAACTGCGCAACCGAAAAAATATCCTGGCCCGCGGCCTCCACCGTCTTGTACTGGTCCAGGTGGGCAGGCGCCAGGCCGGTAATGACGGCGTGCGTGGGGTGCGTAATGCGGGCGAAGCGGGCAACGTCGCCGGGCGCGCCTTCGCCATATTCAATAATAAGTACTTCTTCCTGGCCGGTGAGGTTGCGGGCAAAACGGGCGTGCGATACGCTGACATTTTTGTTGGCGGGCGTGGCGGCAACGCTTTTGCCCTGGCTGAGGATGGTTTGCAGCAGCTCTTTCATGCTGGTTTTGCCATAGCTGCCAGCCACGGCAATTTTGATGCCCGGGTGTTTTTGAAACAGGGATTCGGAGCGGCGCACCAGCAGGGCCTCGCGCGGACGGACAATGATCAGCCGGCCCAAAACCAGCGGCACAACCACCAAGTGGGCCCACACCACCGGGTACGACACGGCTGCGGCCAGCGCAAACTCCCAACCGCCAGTTAAATGATGTCGTCGCCACAGCCAGGCCAGGCCAACAGCTGCCACCAGCTGCAGCACAATGCCCACACGTACCGCCCACAGCAACAGCCGCGCCGCGCGCGTGCGGTCCAGGCTGCGCCGGTGCGCCACCCGGGCAAAGTTTTGCGTGTGCCAGTACCAGCGTAGATACGGCCCCACGTGGTACTCGGTGCTTTGCAGCATATACACAAGAGTGGCCGGGTATCGCCACGAGTACAGGCTAGCCAGGCCGCGCACACCATTCATCATGACAGGAACCCTTTGATGGCGCGCTGCACTTCATGCGGCCGTTCCAGGTGGACAAAGTGTCCGGCGCCGGCCAGGATCTCCAGGGTCGCCGTAGGAATAATCTGGTGATACGCTTCGCCGTAAGTTGGGGGCGTGGCGGTGTCAGCCTCGCCATACAGCAAGAGCGTGGGCTGGGAAAGGTGGGCGGCGTCAGTACGGACGTCGTCGGTTACCACCCTTTTGAATGTTTCCTGCAAATGCTCAGCCACCAGCATGTCCGACCCAACTGTGCTGTACACCGTTTGACGCAAGCGCTTTTTGACACGCCCCGGCAACGGTGCGGTCAGCGCCTTGCCGGCTTTGGTGACCAGCCGGATGGCCTTCACCCGGCCCTTGTACACGCCACGAATGCCGGCGCTTGCCATCAGCACCAGCCGGTCCGCCTGCAGCCAGCCACGAGCCAAACCCCGAATGGCTATGGCTCCGCCGTTGGAATGGCCAACTATGGCATACACCTTGGTATGGCGGGTTTTTTCCAGCAAATGCCCCACAAACTGCGCGTAGTTGTCCAGCCCCCACGGCGCAGGCGGCGCCTGGCTGCTGCCAAAGCCGGGCAAGTCCAGACACAGCACCTGGTAGTCCTTGGCCAGCGCTGCTTGCAACGCCTGCAGCCCGGCAGCCGAGTCTCCCCAACCATGCAGCAGCACCACCAGTTTGCCAGCACCCTGCACCTCGTAGTGCGTCAATAGCGAATCAACAACAACCTGCATATATCATTATTATACGCGACTTTAGCGGCAACGCTGCCAACATCTACCGGACAATCACGAACACCACAGCGGCAATAGTCAGCACCACCAGCAGGCCAATGCCCGCCAAAACCATGGTGCGATTGTTGCCCGCGTGCGCAGGCGCAGCTGCAGTGGGCGGCACGCTGCTGGTGGGCAGCGGCGCAAGGTCGGGCATGGGCGCAGGCGCAGCCGGTGCGGGCGATGCGGCAGGCGCAGTACTGTCCATCGGGGCGGTGGGCGCTGGCCCTGCCGGGAAGGCCGTGGCGGACGCCGGTGGCTTGGGTGCGGGTGACGCGGACCCTGCCGGCGCATTGACACCTTCATCGGCCATGCCTTCGGGCGCAGCAGTGTTGTCGGTTATTTTGAACGAATCCATGCCGCCTGGCTTTGAGGTTTCCGTTTCGTCGGCCGCAGCGTCGGGCAAGTCCGAGGCCGCAGCCGATGCCGCACCACCGTCATCATGTAAATCAACACTTACTTGCGGGCCGGTACTATCGGTAGCCGGCGGGTTCGTCTTGGTTTGGCCCTCGGGCTTTTTGTCGTCATCGGCTGGCGAAACGCCTGGTGTTTTTTGTGGATCCATACTGCGCTAGTTTTCCGTTTAGTTTACTGTTCTATATCCCGATTATACATAAGCAGCTTGGTTTGCCAAACGGCTACGAAAGTTACTGGTTTAACAGCGCCTGCAGTTGCTCGGGCGAAAGCGCGTTCAGGGCGTCGCTTTGCGCTGGTGTCAGCGAGTCGAGGTTTACCCCATTGCTGGCCGCGGCCGCGCTGGCTGCCTGGGCCGCCGCACTGGTGCTCGCGTTAAAGCCGGACAACAGCTCCAGAAGCGACTTCGCGCCTTTAGGCGCTTCAACGCTCACGGCTTTTGTGCTGGGCGCCGCCTTTGCCGTAAAGCTCAGGCGCACGGGCGTGCTGCCGGTTTCGTCCAGGGTGCCTTGAAGCGAGACGTCGTTTGTTTTGGTATTCAGCGTAGCGGTCAGGGCAAAGCCAGTGGTGTTGCCGCCGTCCACCGCATGCACGGCAAAGGTGAACGGGTACGTGTCGCCGCCCGTGTAGTTCAGCCCAATGTCGACATAGTTGGCGGTGTTGCCGCCGTCGTGCCAGCGCACGGTTTGGACCAACCGCGTGCCCGTGTCTACCCACACATCAAACGGCGTGATGTTGGCGCTCTGAATAGACTTTTTGAAATCTGACGTGTCCAGCTGCGACGAAATGGTCTTGCCCGTACTGTCTTTCAGCCGAGCACCCAAGGCGGTGGCGTCCAGTGCCTTGCCCATAGCCGTAATGTATGCCTGCAGGTGGTTTTTGTTGACGGTTACCCGGTAGCGGTAGGTTTGGCGGCCGTTGTGCTTTTCGGTAGCTACTTTGTCGGCCTTGCCCAGGACGGCTTTGCTCGAGTCGGTGGTAAGCAGATACTGGCGGTTAACCGTGCCGATGGCTTTGGCAACTTGATCAATGTCGGCTTGCTTCAGCTGTGGGACGCTGGCTTTTTGGCTGGTAGCTTGCTTGGTCCATTGGTCAAGCAGGGTGTGGTCCATCACAAACCACTGCCCGTCCAGGCCGCTGGCCAGGCTGCTGGCATCTCCCAGCATGCTGCCCAAACCTTTCAGCCCATTTACCTGAAAGTACACGTCCGGGTTGGTGCTGCCCGCAACTTTAAGGGCGCGGATGTTGGCCGATACCCGCACGCCGCTGGCGCCAGCATTGAGGCTGCCGGTAACGTTGCTGCCGTCCGAGGCAAAGTCAAACCCGCCGTCGCCCGTTACCTGCGGCGACGTCACTTTGAACGTGCCAGTGACAGTGCCGCCCTTTATGTTCTTGCTGGCTTGTTTTTCGCTGTAGCTTAGCAGCCGGTCGTAGCCAGTGGCGGTGTTGCCCAGAGCTTGTTTCCACATAACGCTGGGGCTTTTAGAATAGCTATAAAAGGCGCCGGCCGATCCGCCCACCAGCAGCACAGCCGCCACTGCGCCAATAAACGGTACTTTTTTCCACATGGGGCGACGCTGGGGAGCCGGCGCTGCCATGCCCGGGCCGGGAATAATTGGCTGGCTTGGCGCTGGCGGCGTGGGCATGTCAAACGTATTTGGTGTGGACGGATCAGATGGCTGCATATGGTTGTTCTCTTTTATATATGATGCGTGCGTTTATTATGACAATTTTTCCAGCCAACACCAAGCCATTTGTGCGTGCCGCGCATGTAGGCCTCCAATATACTACTGCAATGCAGACAGCCGCGACTGCAGCTGCGCCGCAGAAATAGGGTGCGCCGGCGCCGTCACCCGCACTGGCAGCCCGTAGCCGCTGTACGTTTCCTGGTGGCCGTTGCCATAGTCCACGCCAACCAGCTGGCGGGCGTGGGCGTCAACGGTCCACTTCACCGATATAGCTTGCGCCCCGCTATACGTATTTGGGTCAATGCTGTCTAGAGCGTGCAGGTCCATTTGCTTGGAATAGTTTTTCATAAAGCGTACGTACAAAATGGGCTGAATTTTGACAGTGTAGACGTACTGCAGACGGCCGTGTACGTGCTGCTTTTTTACCTGCTGGTAGTTGGTTTGGTACAGGCTGTCATCCTGGATTTCCTGCAGCAGTGTGGTCCGGGCGCTGGCAGGCAGGTTGCCAAATGGCAGCGACAAGCTGGTCAGTACCTGGCTGAATAGCTGTGGCGTTGTGGCGCCCTTGGTTTCGCCGTTGCCGGTTTTGGCCCACACGCCCAAGATGCCGCCAAGGTTGACGGGCCTGCCCTGCTTGTCTTTTTTGGCTGTCTTGATGCCGGTGTAGCGGGTGTAGTCGCCGGTGGGCGTGCTGAGGTTCTCGGTTTCCACTCGGGAGGCGCCTTGGTTTAGTACTGTCAACGAATGTGCCGTGGGCGTTGGCCCAAAACTCAGCTGCAAGTATTGCTGTGTGGTGGTACTGCTGCTGGATTGCGCAGACTGCAGCGTGACGCTTTGGGTAGACAGGCTACCGGCAATGGTGCCCTGCAGCACGCGCTTTGGGTTAACCGATGTCACCTGCCACCAGCACACTGCCGCCACCAGCAAAAGTACGGTTCCGCCAATGCCGCCCAGCCAATACACCATTCGTTCCCGCGCCAGTAGCTCGTCTACAAACATGCCACCATTGTACCAGCCTTTACTTGGTTTGCCGCCGCAATGTAGCCGCACCCAGCAGCACCGCAGCCAGGGCAAACCCCAGCACCACGGTAATATCCCGGTAGGTGTGCGCCGACACAGTTGGCTCTGCAGACACCCGGGACATGGCGTCTACCGCATAGGTTAGCGGCAAGGCATCGGCAATCCGGTGCAGCACTACCGGCAGCTGCGACAGCGGCACCAAAAGCCCGCACAACAGAAACTGCGGAAAAATAAACGCCGGCAGAAACTGCACTGCCTGAAACTCCGTGCCGGCAAACGCGCTCACAAACAGCCCCAGCGCCGTGCCCAAAAGCGCATCTGCCAGCGCCACGGTCACCAGCGCCCACTCCGGCCCGGCCACATGCAACCCGTACGCATGCACAGCCAAAAAGCTGGCAATGGTTGCCTGCAAAATAGCCAGCGCGCCAAACGTCAGCGCATACCCCAGCAAAATATCCAGCTTGCCAATGGGCATGGTCAGCAACCGCTCCAGCGTACCCGAAGATCGCTCGCGCAGCGTGGCAATGGACGTAATCAAAAACATCACCACAAACGGGAAAACAGCCAAAAGCGGCCCGCCAATATGGTCAAACACAATGGGCGTGCTGCTGTACACCCACGCCAGCAAACCCAAAAGCACGCAGGGCACCACGAACAGCAGGGCGAGCGTGCGCGGATCGTGGCTTAGCTGGCGCAGCACGCGCCAGGCTGTGGCAACAGTCAGCCTACCGTGCACGGGTGACTCCTTTCACTAGCTTCAGGAAGGCGGCTTCTACCGATTTCGTCTGCGTGTCGTGTAGCAGCTGAGCCTTGGGGCCATAGGCCAGCAAGCGGCCGTCGCGCAGCAGCAGCAAATCGTTACACAGCTCGGCCTCTTCCATAACGTGGCTGGAAATAATCAGGCTCCGCCCCTCGTCAGCCAGCCGCGCAAACAGCGCCCACAGTTTCTGCCGCAACAGCGGGTCCAGCCCCACCGTGGGCTCGTCCAGTACCAGTAGCTGGGCGTTGCCCAAAAGCGCCACAGCCAGCGAAACGCGCGCTTTCTGCCCGCCGCTCAAGCTGCCCACCACCTGGTTGGCTTGCGGCTGCAGGTCTACCACACCTATCACTTCGTCAACGGCCGCGCGCGGCAAGCGCAAAATGGTGGCAAAATATTGGATGTTTTGCCGCGCGGTCAGGTCGTCGTACACGGCCGGCGATTGCGTCACATAGCCAATCCGCGGCCGCAGCGCCTTGCTACCCGCCGACAGCCCCAGCACCGTCAGCCTCCCGGCGGCAATCCGCTGGGCGCCAACAACAGCCCGCATCAGCGTTGTTTTGCCCGAGCCGCTCGGGCCAATCAGGCCAGTTATCCGGCCGGGTGCCATGGCAAACGAGACATCGCGCAGCACCGGCTGTCCCTCGCGGTTAATTGTCAGTGCGTCAGCCTGCAGAACAATATCTTGCATATGCTTGGATTATGCAGCCCACGCGTCACACCCGTCAAGCATGCGGCGGCGGAATGCTCACGCCCAGCTCATGCATCGTGGACGCCGGCCAAGCTTCGGCCAGCTCGGCTGCCGTCATCCACTCAAAGCGTTCGCTTAGCTTTCTTTCTTCGCCTGCTTTGTATGGCTGGATGGTCAGCTGGCGCACCCTGCCGGTGCTGAAATCTCCTGTGGCATGCGTGCGCGGGTCGTACACACACAGGGAAAACATGCGCCCCACCTCCACACTTTCGCATTGCGACAACAGCCACCCGGCTACCGGCTTTTCATACGTTATGTACTGTCTGTTACCCGCCAGCTCGGCTGCCGGCTGCAACACCACCGACGTTGTCACTCCATCCTGCCTGTCAATAAAAAACCGCGACAAGTGCGCCGCACCCTCGTCGCCCAAAATATTCACTCGCCCATACGCCAGCCCGCACGCCACCACCAGCTGCCGAAGCGCCAGCTGGCCCACACGCTGGTCAGCCCGAAAACGCTCCTTCCACACTTCAAACGTCACACCTTCTGCATGCTCCCCCATACAACGCGCTCCCTTTTACATGAAACAAGACGCCTCCGGGTTTAGCGGAAACGTCCCAGGTTAGTATCATCTGGTGGAGTATGGGAGACTCGAACTCCCGACCTCTGCAATGCGAATGCAGCGCTCTAGCCAACTGAGCTAATACCCCAAACCCCGGGCGAGCGCCCGGGCAGGTAGCCTAGGCAGCCTTTTGTTCTTGGTGTTTTTTCTGGACTTCTTTGGCAGCTTTGTGGCCCAGGCGCTCTAGTTCCCACGCACCGGTGTTCACCACCATGGCGCGGCCAGCGCTTACCCACTTGCCTTCCATGCGCTTTTTGTCCTCGCTAATCACAAACTGGACTGCACCGTGGTACGTAATGCCTTCGTGAAAATGATGCGGCGATGTTTGCTCTTGCCAGGTACCGGTTGCCAGCCGGCCATCTACGGACAATTTGATAAAAATATAGGAGTCTTCGGGGTTGGGCAAACTTTCTATAATAAGGTCGTTGCCCTTTTGGTGGACATTGACATAATACTCGCTGGTGAATTCGCCATCGCGAACACTACTGCGGTACCAATAGCAGCTGCGCCACAAACCTGAAAAATCATCGTGCTCTGCCATGATTATCCTCTACGCTTATTGTGTTTAGTATTTTACTCCAATTACGCCAGAGCGGCAACGGCCAGCCGCAGGTAATCGCCCTGTCCGGCGAATAAGGTGGCATATAGCTGCTCTGTGGCCGGCACCCAGGCAGCGGCCGTTGCGTCGCTGCCGGCGCGCACTGTCAGAGAATTCGCCTGCCGCTCGTCCACGTGGCAGTGCAGGGCGGTGGTTTCCATCCAGGCGTTGTCGGTGTTGCGGGAGTCGTCCACATAGCCGGCATACACAACATGCGCGCCGGAAAAATCCAGACCGGTCACGCCTGCTTCTTCGGCAAGCTCGCGGGCGGCGGCCTGCCAGGGTGTTTCGCCATTGTCTACTTTGCCGCCGGGCAAGGCCCACTCCTCTGTGTCGCCGCGCCGGATCAGCAGCACCTCCACCTGGCCGGTTTCAGGGTGGCGCCGCGTAACAATGGGGTCGGCAGCGTGCGTCGGCCCCCATTTGTCCAGCATGCCGCGGCCGGCCATACCGGTTGGACCAAGCGGGTTCAGCGGATACCCGCGCGGGTCACGGTTAATCCAGCCCGTCTCCAGGCTGCGCACATCTGGCATCTGCCGCGGATCCTCGGGGTGCGACACGTCGCCCGGCTTGCGAAAGCTGGTCTGTCCACGTGGCAGGTCAACAAACGGCGGCCGGTATTCATGCGGGTCGACGTTTTCCCAACGCTCGTCTGCCGCAACCGGCCAGCGCTCCAGCGTGGCAATGCCCAGCTCCACCGCAGCCATTTTGCGCAGCTTCATATTAATGTCGTGCCGGGCAATGTGGTGGGACTCACCCGCATGCAGCTGTTGAAAATTAGGGGTGGTAGGCCGATGGTCGTGTTCAGAAAAATCTATCATTTTCCCATGATACACTATTTACTCTCTAAAAAGCCCTGCCCGGGCCGCATGCGGGAACTCGCCACAGTCCAGCTTCAGCCAAACATATAAAAAGACCGGCACTACTTGCATGCCGGCCTTTTGACCCCGCTGCCACCTGGGCAACGGTGATAATGTTGGTGGAGCTACAGGGACTCGAACCCTGGACCTCTTCGATGCCATCGAAGCGCTCTAGCCAACTGAGCTACAGCCCCACGCGTGTCTTTACGTGGCTATTCTACCAAAACAAGGGCGATATGAAAAGTGGCCCTTTGGCGTGCACCCTTTGCGCGCAGGCTTTGGGTGGTACAATACCATATACAAAATGACCGTAACGACAGCTTTAGGGAGGGATTATGAAAAAGACTATGCTAGGAGTGATAATGGGAATCATTGTGCTAAGCGCGGCCATCATCGGCGCGCGGGCTGTGCACCATAGTGGGCGGGGGCGCGCTCTGGCGCCGCAGCTGCAGTTCCCGGCACATGCGCGCGTGGGCATGTGGGACTGGCGGGCGCCGGACGGCACTTCGCGCACTACAAAAGAACACGACGCCCAGTCACTGAAACAGCAGGGCATTACCGAAGTGTACATAGACATCACCGGCTACAATGACGCCGACGAGCTGCCAAAAGCAGCCGACCGCAAGGCCAAAACCGCCGCCTTCACCACCGCCTTGCGGGACGAAGTCCGCACTCTTCATGCCCAAGGCATTCAGACGCACGCGCTGGCTGGCGGCACCATGTGGGGCAACGCCGACTACTGGTACATCCCGCAAAAAATTCAACAGTACGTGCACGACTACAACGCCAGCGTAACCGCGGATGAGCGCCTGGCCGGCATTCAGTTTGACATAGAATTCTACAGCGACCCGAACTTCAGCGACGACAAAACCAGCGCCACCACCGACTACCTAACGCTGACCCAAAAGCTCATAGATCAGCACGCCACGTTGTTTGCGGCCGGCGCCTCGCCCGTTGCCCTGGGCTTCACCACGGCACCATCACTAGATGGCAGCAACCCGGCCATTCCCGCAGCCACTATCCCTGGCGTGCCCACTGGGCCGGTGGTAACGGCACTGCTCTACCAGCTTCGCAACACCCCGCACGCTTACTTGGCCCTGATGGCCTACCGCAACCACACTGACGGGCCGGATGGCACCATTGCCAAGTCGCAGGCAACGTTGCAAGCCGCGAAAGCCGCTGGGTCGGTTTCTGTCATCATTGGCGAAGAAACCAACAAGGTCACCCCCGCCAAGCTCACCTTCTATGGCCGCACGAAAAACGACGTAAAGCAATCAACCCTTAACATCTGGCAAGCCCTGGGGACCAACCCGGCATTTGGCGGGTTTGGCATCCACGACTTCAAGGGCTTCTTCCAGCTCAGCGACGGCTAGCCTACAGCCGCCGCGTCAGTTTACCCCAGTCCACGTTTGTGAAAATGCGGGAGTAGTTGAAGATGATGTTCAGCGCCAGCACCGACGACAATATCACCAGCACGCAGCCAAAACCCGCTACCTTGGCACCGTACGGTGCGCGCCGGTAGTCGTCTAAAAACGACATGCGGCAAAGCTTGGCCACCACCCGCCGATACAAAAACACTGCAAATGCGCCAAACCGCGTAGCCAGCCCAAACAATCCATAAAAAGGATACGCCAGAACCACCCAGTACGGCTCGGCGCGCCGGTTTTTGAAATACGCCACCGTCTCCAGCCCGCAGTACACCACGTACATCACCACAAAATACCATGGGTAGAACACAATGATGGGCAACGCCAAAATGCGAATAACATCCATGAAGATAACCAAAAAAACGTTATAGAACGCGTCTTCACGCAGGCCAAATGGCACGCGCCGGTGCAGCATCACCCGAAAATAATTACGAATGTTGGCGTACTGCCCAGGGAACCAGCCAAACACGCGCTGCTTGTACAGCAGCCAAACCGTGGTGGGCGGCTCGGTGAGAACAATAGAGTCGGCCAGCACAACGCCCTGGTGATCCGGGTCGTCGGCCATATGCAACAGCATGGTGCGCTGCAGGTCCTCGCCCGAAAATTCCCCGCTGTGATGACGCACCTGCCGCACCAGCTCTTGCCTAGTAAACAGGCCCACGGCACCGGAAATATTCTGCACGGCACCGCCTTTGTTGTGGCGGCGTTTGCCAATGTCCGAGCTTTTGCGGTACTCGTGCGCCTGCAAAAATGACAGCCACGTGCTGGTTTTAATATGTAGCCGAAACGCCACGCCCGCGTACCCTTGCTCCAGCAACCCCGTGGGTATGCGCGCGCGCCCAATCAGCGTGTCGTCGTCCAGCAGCAGCACATACGGCGTGGTTACATAGCGCAAGACGGCGTTGATGGCGCGCACCTTGCCAATGGGCTGCTTGATCTCAATACATACCGCGCCGTGTGTACGCACAATGTCGCAAGTACGGTCGCTTGAACCATTCGACGCCACAATAATCTGGCCCGGGCTGAACCGCTGCTTTAGGTCTTCCAGGGTTTGGCCAATGACGTCCTCGCCATCTTTGCAGGCGATCACCACCGTTACTTTGCTCAGGTCTTCGCGGGCCAGCTTGTAGTCTTTAGCCAGCGCCATATCCAGCAGACTGCGCATGCCGTCAATAAGCCAAATGGGGACGATAATAATGACATACCCGGCGTTCAGGTGCCCCAGCACAAACCCGTGCAGCCGAACCACACCATACACCACCACATACACCAACAAAATAAGCAATGTGCTGCTGCCCACCCACAAGTCTACGTTTGGTCGTCCCAGCCGAAGCGCATGCGGCCGCCGCATATGCGGCATGCTCCACCACCTCCTAGTCTGCACCCCCATATCAGTCTCAGTCATGCCTCAAGTCCCACCTTTTACCTGAACCAGCGTACCATAAACGGGATGAGAAAAAAGAACAAAAACAAAAAGTTTTTAAAAACCGGACGAAATGGTGTCCGGTTTTTGCGACTCGTGCGCGCCCACCCGAGCGGCCCGTGCCCACCGTTTTGCTGCCTGTTTGTTTTCGCGTGCCGCTTATTTTGTGCGCACGAATTATTTTAAGCATAACCTATACAGTTACTTTGTCAACTGCTCCAAGGCACTTTTGGTTTTTGGGCCAGGACATGACAAAGGGCACAAGTACTCGCGGAGACGAAAAGACGATGAACGTCATTTTACGTATCTCACGCGGTACTTGTGCCCCATGGTCACCGTGCGATGTTACTCGTTGTTCGGTGAACCCTTCCTGTTTTTGACGATGACCCGGAGGTCAGAAGATGAAGCCGAGCAGCCATACTAGGCCGCTTATCGCCGGCGGCACCACCATGGCGGCGGTAGAAGCTGTCAGCCCGTTGGCGATGACCTGCCGGCGATCGTTCCCGTGGCGCTTGCGCGCGGCCTTGGTGGTGATAGCGGCGATGAACGCCAGGAGGACGAAGAACGCGATGCTCTCCCCCCACCCGAAGGCGAACGGCGCGGTGATGGCCAAGCCTGCGGTGCAGACAGCCATCACGCCGATCATCAGGTCGTCGGGCAGCTGGAGCTTCCGGAGGGAGAGCTTCTGCCGACCCTTGACCAGCTTCGCGTCCAGCGCCTGGAAAGAACGCTCGTTGCCGAAGTCCCGCACGCCGGGCGGCACTGACAGCGGAACTTCCGGCGAGCCCCACTGGAAGATCTTGAAGTGGGGGTGGTAGTACTGGGCCACCCGGTGGTCGTGGTCATGGTCGTCGTCCCGAAGGATGCGACCCAGCATCAGGCTCTCGCCCGTGACAGGGTTCTGCAGGACCGTGACGGCGTCGAACATCCGTACGTCCGCGACGGACTTGATGACATCGGCCAGCGGCGTGTCTTCGTTGGCGTTCACGCAGTGCGGCAAGTGGCGGTGCCACCAGTCGTACTCGTCGTCGGAGATGGGCGTGTAAAACGTGGTAGCGGCGAGCGAGCGAGCCGAAGCCGGCATCTCCCGCAGCGGCACTCCCATGTCCGCCTCGAGCATGCCCAGCCGTTGCGCTTGCAGCGCGAACTTGGCGTGCAGGTCGGACAGGAACTGCATTTCCTCGGAACGTGCTTCCATGGTCGTCTCCCATGTGTCTGGGGTGTACAGGACGGCACAATTATATCATAAAAACAAACGTTTAGCCAGTGCTCCCGCCACGTCCCGGACATGGGAAAGGGCACAAGTGAATCTGAAGAAGGGACGACTGCCAAACGGCAGCGCTGTTCTTCAGGCACTTGTGCCCTGCCCTGTGTTTTTGTGGTGGTGTAATGGGTCCGGAGGGTTGGGGGGGTCGGCTAGCTGGTGACGCGCACGATGACCGCGATCAGCAGCAGGACCACGACGAGGCCAATGAACACGGCCGCGCGCCGGGACGAGCTGGCCGCCTGGCGATGGGCGTCTGCCACGGAAAGCGACCGCTCCAGCCTGATGCTCTCAGGGTTGCTCAGCGGCGTGCCGGAAGGCGCCCACTGCGCGATCTTGACGTGGAACATCTCCGCGCCGATGACGATGCGGCCGAAGGCCACACACTCGCCGGTCTTCATGTTCATTCGTACGAACACGTCGAAGAACAGTCCGGTCTCCCGGGTCTGCTCGACCAGCTCGAGTACTTCGTCCGGCAGCGCGGCCACAACGCCCTGCAAGATCATGCTGGGCAGCTGGTGTGACCACAGGCCATACTCGTCCGCGTTCACGGGCGTGAAGAGCCGGCTGGCCAGCCTGGCCCGCTGCTGCTCGGTGTACGCCTGCAGCAGTTCACGCAGATCGTCGGCGCTGCTGTCGGCCGGGGCCTCCATGAGCTCCGCCAGGCTGGAGATGTCCGCCTTGGCGAACGAACGCCAGGCTTCCTTCGGATGTACATCCACGACATTCACTCCTTTGTTCGGGGTGTCCAGGGATGAGCTAGTTATATCATCAACGCATAAATATGACAAGGGGCACAAGCTGGTTTGGTACGGTACAGGGAAGCGAATAATCGCCATCACAAGTATCGTGCCAAGCCTAGCTTGCGCCCCGTTTATCACATCCTTACTTTGGCGGACAGCTGCCCGCGATGCCGACGGAGTCGCCGCGAGTGGCGTACCGGCTGCCGATGTGGCCGTGCATGTGGAAGGTCACGGTGTGACCCACCAGGCTGCGCGTCACTTTCGTGCCGTCGGTGTAGTAGCGGCCGTTGTAGTAGCCGGGGTCCAGCTTGATCTCGCCGCTCCCGACAGTGGCCACGCCGTCGTTGTAGTAGCCGCTGGTGCCACAGACCTCCGCCGTACGGGTGTACGTGTAGGTGTTGTAGGCATCCACTCCCGTGCCGATCCATCCGATGAGCAGTCCGGCATTGAGGAGCGCGGCCATGCCCAGGTACAGTTCGCGGCCGGTCTCGGCGTACTCCAGTGTCCAGAAGGCGACGGCGATGAACGCACCGATGCCCAGCGGCATGAAGGCCCATGGACCCACGGCCCAGAAGAGCCCGCCCACCGAGAGGGTGGTGAGCAGGATGGGCAGCAGCATGAGCGCGCGGTGTCGGACGCGGGCGCTGAACGCCTTGCGAGTGGCTCGCCGTATCCGGCGTCGTACCAGCGCCTGGAGTTCTTCCAGGCTGACGGGATCGCGCTTGCCGTCGGCGCGCCACTGCACCACTGGTGAGTACCGGCGCCCGCGGCTGGAGCTGATCCCCACCACCATGGCCTCATTGCCGTCGTCGGTGGTCCAGATCTCCTGGCGTTCGAAGTCGCCGTTGTTCTTCGCCTTCGTCATGAAGGGAAGAACGTCTGGCGGCACCTCGACGCGCCAGCCCTGGTTGACGGTACGTGGGTAGTGCGATCGCCAGAGGCTTTGGGTGACGTCGTCCATCGGCCGGTACGGCAGGCCTGCGGTGTCCGGCGGTGCGACCGCTGGGGTTTCCGCCAAGTAGCCCAGGCCGAGCTCGCGCAGCTGGCGGGCGTGGTCATCGGGCGTGTTGGCGTCGGCTTGGACGAAGTCCTCCACCTCGGGCAGATGCGTGGCTTCTCGGACGTGCGACCGAATGCGCGGCCGCAAAGGATGTGCTTCCACAACCTTCTCCTTGTCTTTGAGGGTAAAGCGAAGATGGGATTTACATATTTTACTATAAAATACTCAAAATTCAAGCAGAAGCAAGGTAATCGCACAGCTGCCGGACCGCCAAGCCGCGGTGGCTGATGGCATGAAATGTCTCGTCGTCCAGCTCGGCAAACGTTTTGGCGTGACCTTGGGGGATAAAAATACTGTTCCAGCCGTGGCTCTCTCCCCGCGGCTTGGGCGCAATCCGGCCAGGCACCGACGCCTCAAAAAACCGAAAGCTGGTACCGTCAAACAGCACGTACATCATGGACGCCGTGGCAGTCTGGTCGTCCAGCGCGGCTGCCATGCGGGCAATGCCCGCCGTGCCAACTTCCTGCAAAAACCATTTGATAAGTGTGCCGGGCAAGCGGCCCATGGCGGTGATGGCCAGACTGACATCGTCTATCAAAACCGGCTGCTCTACCAGGTGGTAGGCACGGCGGGCTTTGTCCTCGGCAACCTCGCGCGGGTCCAGGGACTGGATTTCGGGCAGGTCAATCTTTCGGTGCGTTACCGGGCGGCCTAGCCACTTGGACAAATACTCGGCCTTGTAGCTGTTGCCGGTTATGAACACGAAGTCCTTGGTCATAGCCTCATGGTAACAGGAGATGTGTGGTCAGTCTATGGCGGGCGGGCGCAACGCCTGCAGCTCGGCTATGCACACGTCAAGGACGCCGTGCTGGCGCAGCTTGGCCTCGGTGTCCGCAAACCATATGGACAGCCAAGTACCAAAACCGTTTACTTCTTCCTCCCACCGCAGGCCAGACTCCTGGGCGAGCAGCTGGGCGGTTTGGGCTTGGTCGGCCACGGCAAAATCCAGATGGTCCAGGCCAGGCGCGTCAGCCGAGCCGGGCCGCCGCTCTTTCAGCTTTACAATGCGCATGTTGCCGCGCAGCGGTTCGTCTTTCAGGTGCATGGTTGCAATCCAGCGGCTGTTCACCCAGCCCAAGTCTATGTGATCGCACTGGTCGCGCAGCTGGGCAAACCTCGTGTCAAAGTCGGCGCGGTCAACTGTTTTCCAGCCAACGCTTGTCGGCTCCAAATGCTCAAAAAAAGCGCGATTGGTGCGCGCCGCGACTAGTTCGTGCCACTTTTGGTGATAGTGTTCAATTGCCTGGTTTAGTTCTTGTATCATGGTGCCCCTCCCGCTCCACAATATACCCCAAAATATCGAATTCCGGATGCCGCATCTCCAACAATTGCTGGCCGCGGCCACTGACAATTTCGTGCACGCACGGGTTGTTGCTATCGCGCAGCGCCTGGTAGTCGTCGGCCACGTAGTCGGCATAGCCCACCTGCGGGCGGGCGGCGTCACCAATACAATCGCGCACGCCCAGCAGACGAATGCGCTGGCCGCACATAGGCATGTCGGTATCCACGTACAGGGTGGCACCGTGCGTATAGGGCGACTCCGGTCCATGGCGGCGCACCAGTTTTTCTGTCAGCCGATATTCGTCAACGTCGTGGGCAAATATGGTCAGCACGTCCGCGGGCAGCTCGCGGCCCAGCACTGCCCGCGACAAAAATGCCGCCTGCGTGGCCAGGTATGCCAGGGCCACGTGGAATGATTGCTCGGTGCGGATGGGGCTAAAGCTGTGGGCTTCGGGCATGTTCAGGCTGCTCCTATTCTTCCAACAGTTTGAGCAGGGCTTGCTCGTCAATTTGCGGCGTGCCCAGAGCCTCGGCCTTCTTTACCTTGCTGGCGCCGGGTTTGTCACCCAGAACTAAATATGATGTGTCCTTGCCCACGCTGGTTTGAAATGTGCCGCCCCGGGCGCGGATTTTCTCGGCCGCATCGTCGCGCCCCAAGTGCTCCAGCGTGCCCGTCACCACAAAGCTTTTGCCGTGCAGCGGGCCGCGGGCATGGGACTGAAAATGCGGATGCACGTGCAGCTGCTGGAATTTTTGCAGCAATGATTGGTTGTCTGGGTCGGCAAACCAGGCCAGGACAGATTCAGCCACAACTTCACCAATGCCTTCCACCTGCAGCAGCTCGTCCAGAGTGGCATGGGCTAGTTTGTCCAACGAGCCAAAATGCTCGGCCAGATCAATTGCCGTCTGCTGCCCCACGTGCCGAATGCCCAGGCCGAAGATAAACCGCGGCAACGGCGGCTGCTTCACTGCAGCAATGGCAGCCACCAGGTTGCCGGCAGACACGTCGGCAAAGCGCTCCAGCTCCAACAGCTGCTCTTTGGTGATGGTATAAATGTCGGCCATGGTGCGCACCAGCCCGGCGTCCACCAGCGCAGCCACGTTTTTTTCGCCCAGGCCGTCAATGTCCAGCGCGGCCTTGCTGGCAAAGTGCGCCACCGCGCGCTTCAGCAGCAGCGGGCCGGTGGCGCCCTTCACGCGGTAGACGGCTTCGCCCTCGGGGCGGATGAATGTAAGCTCTGGGTACTGGCGGCGCAGCTCGTGCTGCATGTCGAACGGTTTGGTTTTTTTGGGCCGCAGCTGCGGCAGGATGCGCAAAACCTGGGGGATGATATCGCCGGCCTTGAAGATAACCACGGTGTCGCCCACACGGATGTCCTTGCGGGCAATCTCGTCGGCATTGTGCAAGCTGGCGTGCTGCACTGTTGTGCCCGCCACCACTACCGGGTCAAAAACCGCCACGGGCGTGGCCGCGCCGGTGCGGCCAATGCTCAGCACAATGTCCTTCACCACCGTGGTTGCTTCCTCTGCCGCATACTTGTACGCCACGGCGCCGCGCGGCGCCTTGCCCACCACACCCAGAGCGCGGTACGCAGCGCGGTCGTTTAGTTTTATCACCAGGCCGTCGGTGTTGAACGGCAGCTTGTGGCGTTTTTTGTCCCATGTTTTGGCAAACTTCATAATGTCTTTGACGCTGGTGAGCACCGTGGCCTGCGGGTTGGCAGGCAAACCCAGCAAGCGCAATGTTTCGTACGTAAACTGGTTGGTGGGCACATCGGCCGGATCGTCACGGATGATGTCGTAGGCACGGAATCGCAGCGGACGGGCGGCGGCCAGCTTTGGGTCCAGCTGGCGGATGGTGCCGGCGGCCAGGTTGCGCGGGTTGGCAAATACGGGCAAGTCCTGGGCAATGCGCTGCTTGTTCAGGGCCTCAAAGTCTTTTTTATACATAATGATTTCGCCGCGAATCTCGGTGCGGCCGCGCAGGAACGCGGCATGCGCCTTGCTGCTGCGCAAATGAAACGGCACGCTGTCAATGGTTGCCACATTGCTGGTAACGTCCTCGCCCACAAAGCCGTCGCCACGGGTAATGGCCTGTGCAAACTGGCCGTCTTCGTACACAATGGCGCAGGCCAGCCCGTCCATTTTGATGTCTACAAAATATTCCGGCTGCAGGCTGGGCTCCAGCTTTTTGATGCGATCAGCCCAGGCCTGCAGCTCGTCCTGGTCAAATACGTCATTCAGGCTAAGCATGCGCGAGCTATGGCGCACCTGGCTAAACCCGGGCAGTGGCTGGCCGGCAACGCGCTGCGTGGGGCTGTCGGGCGTAATCAGCTGAGGGTATTGCGCCTCCAGCTGGGCTAGTTCGTGCTTGAGGCTATCGGCTGCGGCCTCGCTCATAATCGACTCGTCCAGCACGTGGTAGTGGTAGCGGTAATCGCTGATGAGTTGCCGTAGCTTGGCAGCGCGCTCTGACGCCTGCCGGGGTACGCGCGCGTCCACTTATATCAGCTCCCTGTACAGCGCATACATATAGCCATGGATGATGGGCAGCCCCACCAGTGTCAACGCAAAGAACGCCCAAGATGCAACAGGCGTAACAAACAAAATAAGCGGGATCATCACCACGGCAGCCATAACCAGCAGTGCCAGCGGCAAAAAAACCACCTTGCGCATGACCGTCCAGCGCCGATAGCGCACCAGCTGGCGGGCAGAGCGCAGCGCTTTTAATGGCGTCATGTCCGGCAGCGTGGCAATGTACAGCGCAAACAGCGACGACGTAATCATATACAGCGAAGTCAGCGCCAGCAAGCTCATGGCTATTGCCCACAAAGCTTTCTCGACGCCCAGCGCCGCAATGCCGTTATTGGCCACAATGTTGTACAGCCACATGCCCAAAACCACCGGAATCAGCTGCAGCCCCACCACTAGCAACACCAGCACAAACGGCACCAGCTGCGACATGCCGCGGTAAAACCCATCGCGCACCCGCACCCGCGCGCCGGCATACAGCTGACGCAATGTCCAAATAATTGCCAGGCTCATCACCAAAATAAGTATCAGCTGGTACCCGCTGCCTGCCGCGTCTTTCGCCCCGCTGGTGCCGCTATTGCCAGAGCTTACCAGCAGCACAAACAGGCTAAAGCCTGCGGTCAGCTGCGCCACCTGGCCGGTGAACAGGTGGTCAAGCGTCGACTTTGCCGACGTCAGGTTCATCCCGCTGCCAAACCCGCGCACCAGCAAAATATCCAGCACTGCATACACGGCCACAATGCCCACAAACAGCAGCCAGTGCCGCCGCAGCAGCCCAAGCGCTCGCCAAAACAAACGAAAGCCGCCAGGCAGCGGCTCCTCGGCCTGCTTGATACGCTTTTGCAAACGAAACGATTGATACACGGGCGTCTTCAATGTGCGCGGCAGCCGTATAGCGCGCGACTCTGACGTTTCAGCAGGTGCAGACGCGGCCGGCTTTTTTTTGGTGGGTTTCGGTGGTGCTGGTTTTTTGGTGGGTTTTGGCATGTCTTTTTATTCTAAGCGTGTGTGCCCATTTTGCGAAGTCTGGCTATGCGGTCATCAATGGGCGGATGCGTACTGAAGAACCGCGACACGCCGCCGCCCTTCAGCGGGTTGGCAAAAAATAGGTGGGCAGTGGCGGTGTTTTGGCGCTGCAAGGCCGAGCCATGGTCACGAATTTTAGCCAGTGCGCTGGCCAGCCCCTCCGGATACCGCGTGGTTAGTGCGCCGGTGCTGTCAGCCAAATATTCCCGCCGGCGCGACACCGCCAGCTGCACCAGCAGCGCAGCAAATGGCGCAATGATCGCCGCCAAAATAGCCAGCACAATGAAAATGGGGTTGGGGTTGCGCTCGTCGTCATCGCCGCCAAACCACATAACACGCAAAATAATATCGGCAATCAGGCCAATGGCGCTGACCAGCCCAAATACAATCATCATCACGCGGATGTCATAGTTTTTGACATGTCCCAGCTCGTGGGCAATGACGCCTTCCAGCTCGGTGTCGGACATCATGTCCAGCAGCCCAGTGGTGGCGCACACCACCGCATGGTTTGGGTCGCGGCCAGTGGCAAAGGCATTGGGCGCGGGGTCGTCTATGACGCAGACGCGCGGCATGGGCAGGCCGTCGGTAATGCTCAGGTTTTCAACAATACGGTATAGGCGCGGGTTGTCCCGCTTTTGGATTTCGTGCGCGCCATTAAGCGCCAGCGCCAGCTTTGCAGCCAAAAAATACTGGATCAGCGCATACACCGCGCCAGCCGCCAACGCCGCGTAGAAGAAAACCACGCTGCGATACAGCTCGCTCACTGCCAGCCCCAGCCCGCCCAAAATAAGGACGAACAGAAACATCACCAGCCATGTCTTGCGTTTGTTACTTGAAATTTCGCTATACATATTACTTGCGCGGCTACCGCCAACTTGCTACTGGGCCTAGAACTTTACTTGCACTGGCGCTTGCACCTGGGCGGTCTCGGCTTCGTCCAGTTCGAAGAACGGCTTGTCTTGGTTGAAGCCCAGCATGCCGGCAAACACGCTGGTGGGGAATACCTTGCGCTTGGTGTTGAAGTCGCGCACCACACCGTTGTAGAAGCGGCGCGAGGCCATGATTTTGTCTTCCGTGTCGGTTAGTTCGTCCTGCAGGGCCTTGAAATTTTCGTTGGCTTTTAGCTGCGGGTAGTTCTCGGCTACGGCGAACAGGCTCTTTAGGGTTTGCTGAAACTGGTTCTCGGCCTTGGCTGTTTCTTCCACACCTTGCGCGCCAAGGGCCTGGGTGCGGGCCTTTGTAACGTCTTCAAAAACGGTTTTCTCGTGCGTGGCGTAGCCTTTAACCGTGTTGACGAGGTTGGGGATGAGGTCGTACCGGCGTTTCAGCTGCACGGTGATGTCGCTCCAGGCTTCCTGCGCACGCAAGTTCAGCCGCACCAGCCCGTTGTACATGGCCGCCAGGATAATCACGATCACCACAACAGCTGCGATTACTATTCCAATTATCATTTGTTACTCCTTGTTCTATACATATACAGTATACACCACGAAGGCACAGGTGGGCAGAAGATAAACGTACTGGAAAAGCACCACGGCCGCATGCTATACATAAGTCCATGACACATGCAGAACCCCCTGAAACAACCGAGCCAAAGCCAGACATAGACGCACTGGCCACGCTGCAAACTATGCACGAAGACCCGGGCCTAACCTGGCGGCAGCTGGGCCGGCTGTGCGGCGTCAGCGAGCGCGCCATTCACCACTGGCGGGCCGGCGGCAGGGTGAGTGAATTCCACCTGGGGCGGCTGGCACGCATTGCCGCGGAGACCCAAACATTGCCCGGCGATACTCCAGACGAACGCTACCGCGCCATGGTAGCTCCAGGCGAAGCTGGGCAGAGCATATATGACACGCTACGCGCTGAAGTTACGGTTGGCGAGCGGGTTATCGGCGCACCATACAGTGCCAAAGACCTTTTGCTGGGCGAAAGCTAACCTCGCCTCCTATATGTAACGCTGGCTACTGTACACGCGGCCAACGTGATGTATGATTATACGGATGTACCCGCAGCAGCCCGTCCGGTCGCATCGCTGGTTGCGTAGGTTTGCCTACGTGCTGCTGGTTATACTTCTGATTGGGGGCGTGGGTGTGTACAACTATGTGCGGCCCTTGCCCGCCGCTACACTGGCGCCGGGGGCGCTTTCCACTGACATTAATGACGCCAAGGTTACCTGGGCGCCAAACATGCAAGCAGCCGTGGGCGCCGCCGGCTTTGGCCTGCTGGCCACGCACAGTTCGCAGTCGCCCATGCCCATTGCCAGCGTGGCCAAGGTGATTACCGCGCTGACTGTCCTGCAAAAGAAACCGCTGGCGCCCGGCCAAACCGGCCCGCTCATACCGCTCACGGCAGATGACGTTGCCCGCTACGATTCATACGCCAGCCAGGGTGGCGCCGTTGCGCGGGTAGTGGCCGGCGAACAACTGAACGAATACCAGGCGCTGCAAATAATGCTGGTGGGTTCGGCCAACAACGTGGCGGACTCGCTGGCAGTGTGGGCCTTTGGGTCTATGGATGCATACGTTCGCGCGGCCAATGCGTACGTCAAACAGCACCACCTGCCACATACCATCGTAGCTGCCGACGCCAGCGGATTTTCGCCAGACACGCGCAGCACTGCCGAAGATTTGGTGGCTTTGGGCATACTGGCCATGCAGCAGCCGGTGGTTGCCGATATTGTCGCCCAGCCAAAAGTTGCAGTACCCCTAGCCGGCACCATTGCCAACGTCAACCCTCTACTGGGACAGGATGGCGTTGTGGGCATCAAAACCGGAAGTACAGAAAACGGAGGCAGCGCCCTGCTGGCTGGCCGCATCACGCTGGCGGGCCAGGCAGTTACCATTGTGGCGGCTACGGTGGGCAGCGCAAACATACGCCAGGCTATTGTGGACGCAAGAACCGCGCTGGATTCTGCCGAGCAGCAGTTCAGCGTTCACACCGACGTCGTGGCCGGGCAGCAGTTCGGCACGTATCAAACCGCCTGGGGCCAAGCTTCGTCCGTGGTAGCCCAAACCAACGTTACTATTGTGGCCTGGAATGGCACGCCGCTGATGCCGCACGTGACTATTTTGCCGGGCCAGCGCGCCAATCCCAAGGGCGCTGTGGTGGGGTCGGTGATTGTCCAGTCGGCCGGCAATCATGGCGCCAGCCCGCTCATACTCCAAAAGGCCGTGGCCGGTCCAAGTTTCCGGTGGCGGCTTTTACGGCACTAGTTATTTCAGCCGTTTCGTCATTCCGCGCTTCTGGCCCGCTTGAAAGACAGCTGCCCGGCCGTAGATAAACCGCGCCGGCGCAAGGATACAGTCAGTCGGCGCCGTCTCAAAATACGCATAGGCCTCTCTGGCCATCTCCAGCGCCCGTTGCAAGCCGCCCTCCGCCCTGGGAAGCCGCGGAATGTAGGCCAGCTGCACAGAGGCTTTCCACTTGCTGTCGCGAGTGCGCGTTTTCAGGTTGGTCGGCTGTTCCTCGCCCAGTATGGCGCAAATAGATTTCAGCCGCTCCCGCTTCAAGGCAGGCAGCCCGCCGTCGCCCTTCAAAATATCGCCCCGTATTCTATAGCCCCGCACATGCGGAGGGCTTGACTCCCCGCTGGTGGCCTGGCGAATAGTTTCCAGACGTACAAGATTAGGGCCGCCCACCGAGATTTCCAGTGGCATTTGCAACGAGGGCACCTCACGGTGCACAGCGCTCAGGCAGTCTCGCACCGACGCCTTACCCAGTGCCTTCCAATCGCCGCGCGACCTAGTCGCGCTAAACATGGTTTCCTCGCCCAAAAGCGTTACATAGCAATAACGCCGGTCCACCTCCCGCTCCAATAGCCCGCTGCCGACGGCCTCTCCCACGGCCAGTTCACCAGTTGAAGCGCCAACCACAAAACGACGGATGACCAGACCCTCTGACATTGTCAGGTCGTCCGGCACCTCGTTGATGCGCGAAAAATCCAAACCTGTGTCATTTGCTTCTTCCATAACAGCCTACCTCTTGCTAACCTCGATTTACCTGCCAAACGCTGCTGACAAACAAATCGTGGTGGGTGATGAGGGACTCGAACCCCCGACCCTCTCGGTGTAAACGAGATGCTCTAGCCAACTGAGCTAATCACCCGGATGCGTTGTTTTCAAACTACCGAAATATTGTACTGATAAACGCCGGTTTCCGCAAGGGCCGCCGAATGCTCCGCCGCGGCGCCCGTGCATCCAGTGTCTCCAGCACACGGCGGACATGCGGCAGCAGGTTCTGCGTCAGCGCCTCCTTGGGCGTCAGCCAAACCGGGTGGCGGCCTTCTTCTTCGGTTACGGAAATGGGCGTGTCGGCCGGCACTGTTTGGGTGAAGACATGCCAGCGGTGAGCGTCGGCACCGCCGCTGCAAGCCTCGTCCAACACGTCCAAAACAAGCGTGGGCTGCAGGCTGGTGGCCTGCACACACACTTCTTCCATAAGCTCACGCGCCGCGGCAACGGCCGGCAGTTCGCCGCGATCAATATGCCCAGCGGGAACCGTCAGGCAGCCAAAGGGAAACTCTATGCGCTCGTACAACAGCACGCGGCCACCCGGGTCGCGCACTAGCACGGCTGCTACTTCGTGCCACAGCTCGCCGTCTTCGGCAATCCATTCGCGGCCAGCGCCCCAGTACAATGCCTTGCCGTCGCGGTGGTCACACACCCGGCACGTGTACCAAATGCGGCCGTCCCGGCGCTCGCGCACCACGTCCTCGGCGTGGCACCGCAGGCATATGCGGTGTACCTGCCCGTCGTTGGGTACGGCAAAGTCAATCTTCATTGCAGGTAGTGTAGATGATTGTTCGCAGTGGCGCTAGTGCTTGACTGTTGTATTTTGCATACCCGGCTTAGCTTTTGCGGGCTGCAAACATTTTGCCATGACCGGGCACAATAAAGTCGGCCGCCGCCAAAACCTTTGCCCGGCTCTCACGCAACTGATCCATGTTCTGGGCCGTGGGGTCGTCGTCTTTGCCTTCATACCACCACAGGTGGCAAATAGCCACGACGCACGGGTTCTTTTCAGAAATGTTAGTAACGTTTGAAACAGCCAACGTAGCGTCTTCGCCGGTATGTCCCGGCGTTTGCATTATACGAACGTTCGGCGTAATGCTGTGGCCATCGTCATTGTCCAACCACTGGTCGCTGGCATACATAGAGCTGTAGTCATACAAGCGAGCACCCTGGAACATCCCCATGTAGCGCGTATGATCGGGGTGATGGTGCGTGATAAAAACAGTATCGACGTCGTCCGGCTGCAAACCATGCGCCCGCAGCGCAGCTGCAATAGCGCGCGGGTCCTGCGTCATGCCAGGGTCAACAACTATGTTGTGGCCGTTGTCCTGCACCAGCGTTACTGTGCCCTGCACTCTTGTGCCGCCGTCCTTCACGTAACCTTCTACTAACACGTGTACTTCTGCCATGACTACAACTATATCAAACCTTCCGAAACAAAATAGTCCAGCATTCTTCAAAAGCATACGGGCGACAAGCCTGGCGGCGAATGTTTTACGCAACAAACAAAATATGGTATAATTGCCATAAATTCAGAGGCACGCATCCATGGGTGAGTTAGGTCGCTTTAGAGCGAGAGAAGACAGCAGACACGCAGCACTGGAAGCGTGGGACGAACGCGCGCGGAATACATCAGCAGAACGTTCTTCGGAGTTCATTGCGTTGGCGCGCGAAAAGGGCATTGGCCAGGTAGCGTTGTATGCGCAATTCCGAACAATTAGGCAAGGCCGTCGTGGCAGGCGCCAAATAAACTACGATTACGAGTTTTACGATTCTGGCTGGCCGGTCGACATCCCGCACGACAGCGGCATAGAAAAGTACGTAGTTTTAGAAGACAACACGACATACCAGTGCATGGTGGGAGATACGCCTGCCGTTCGGAATGCACGGCAGGCTGGCGAGATCGCCCATCAAGATTTTAGAATTACGACAGCCACAGCTACCGAAACCGGTTATGAGCTGGCGCTTCAATACCCCTTTGGCGGCCCGGACGGTTTGAGGGTGCTGGACCGCGCCCTTCGAGCACACGAGCAATAAGTAAACCGTTCACGCACGCTTCCAGGCAACGGCGCCGCCTAGTAAATTTGGTCGCCCGGGCTCGACAACGCTGAGGCGTACAGGGGGATTGCCTGCGACTGGTCGGCCGGGCTTTCGGGATGCGGCGTACCAAGAACAAGGGCCTCCGAAGTATACGGACCCATCTCGCGCGGCGCCAAGTTTACACACGCTACAACGTTACGCCCAACCAGCTCTTCCTCTGCCACCAAGGCGTACTGGCCGACAGACGTTAGCGTGCCAAGGTGGCCAAGGTACAGCTCAATAACCCTGCACGGTCGTGCGGTCCCTTCGGCAAGCGGGGCAGCGACAACTTCAGCCACTCGCATATCAACATTCGCAAACTTGCCCATCGTAATCCGTGCCTGCACTGGTTTTTCCTGTCCGCCCGTCATGTCACGCCTTATCGTTCTCAAGAAGTTTCTGTATGGTGCAGTGCTCGAGTAGTGGTAGCAAGGTCGAGTCTTTCTGTCACGCCCCTTTTATAATCTTTTATTGGCACGGGCGCAAGCCTGAACCAATACAAATTTTGGATAAATAAAAGCGCCGGGTTTTAGACGTTTTTATCTGCAACAATTCTATGGTGCGCGAGAGAGGACTTGCCCCATACTGCTCGTCTTCGTGCAAAGCACTCCAGACTCGGCCAAGCAAGGAAAACTCAAACTGCCACTGGCAGTTTTCGCCTATCGGTTCAAGTCCTCGCACTCAAACAAACCAATCTAAAAAGCCAAGCTAAAGGCCTGGCTTTTTAGAATGGTGCGCGAGAGAGGACTTGAACCTCCACGTTCTTGCGAACACTAGTACCTGAAACTAGCGCGTCTACCAATTCCGCCACTCGCGCGTGAGTGATGATGCATGCATTATACCATATGTTTTGCCGGCGCAGCTACTCCGCGTGCTGCCACGGCTCTACAAATACGGCAGGTGCCCGGCCAAGTGCTCCATGGAGTACACGGGGCGTACCAACGGCTTGATGTCGTCCAGGGTAACATTGACTTTGACGCCAGGGTTTAGGATGCCGTATGGGTCGAATATTTGCTTTACTTTTTGGAATAGCTCGTACACTTCCGGGCCATACAGGCGCGACAGGTAGGGGCCGCGCAGGCGGCCGTCGTTGTGCTCGCCGCTGGTGCTGCCGCCCAGCTCGGTCACCAGCGTGTAGTAGTCTTCCATCAAACGGAAAGCTTTCTGGCGGTCGCCCACCTGTGACAAATCGAGGAACGGCTGCAGGTGGAGGTTGGCGTCGCCGGCATGACCCCACACCGCTGCTTGCAGTTTCAACCGGTCAAACATACGGTAGATGCCGTCCAGGTATTCGCCAAAGCGCTCCACTGGCACAATGCCGTCCTCTATGACCGGCACGGCCTTTTGCTTGGCGTCGCCCTGGGCCGCAATAGCTGCGGACGAGCGACGGATGGCCCACAGCTGTTCTTGCTCGGACGGGTCTTCGGCAACGGTTACTTTGGAAGCGTGGTGCTCTAAAATTTTGCGGGCCTTTTTGAGTGCTTTCTTTTGCGCGCGTTCACTGGGGTCGTCAAACTCTACCAGCAGAACTACCTTGGGGAATGGCTCCTGAATGACGCCCTTCAGCAGGTTGGGGTTAGCGCGGTGCGTCAGCGCCAGCAGGTTGGAATCAACCATTTCCAGGGCGCTGGGCATGTCGGACATTTTGCGCAAATCCAGCACAGCGGTTTGAGCCTGCTGAATGTCGTCAAAGAACGCACAAAGCAGAACGGTTTGCGGGTTGTATGGCTCGGTGGCCAGGTTGATCTCGGTTACAATGCCCAGCGTTCCCTGCGAGCCAACAAACAGCGGCGTAAGGTCGAACGATCCGTCATGCCGTTTTACATCGGCCAGTGCATACCCGGCGGCGTTTTTGGTGACAGGTAACAGGCTGCGGTCCACAAGGTCGGAGTTTTCCTCTAAAAGCGCATCCAGCGCGCGGTAAATTTCGCCCTCAAACGTTGTCAGGCCCAGCTTCTTGCCCAGCTCGCGCTTGCCAAGACGGCCGGTTTGGATCACCTCGCCATTAGCCAGAACGACGCGCAGGCTGCGCACGTAATCACGCGTGACGCCGTACTTGACGCTTTTCTCGCCAGCGGCGTTGTTGGCCACGGCGCCGCCAATGGTGGAATATTCTACAGAGGCCGGAAACGGCGGCAAAAACCGGCCGTGCGTTTGCAGCGCCTGCTGTACTTTGCCGTAGTTGACGCCAGGTTCTACAACCACCACGCCGCTTTTTTCGTCATACGCCAGCATGCGGTGCATGTGTGCCGGAAACGCCAGCATGATGCCCGTGCCCAGGGCGGCACCGCTTTGGTCGGTGCCGGCGCCGCGTGCCGTAATGGGTACTATGCGGCCGCGCTCGGCCAGCTGCCAGCTGAAGCGCGTGGTTTTGCGGACGTCGTTCTCGTTTTGCGGATACACAATAAGTGCTGGCGGCACGCTGAAGATACTGCCGTCGGTGGAGAAAAACCGGCGGGCATCGGCAGTTACAATCACCTCACCCGTTACATGCTCTTGCAGATAATGCGCAACTTTACTCATCCCTCGCCTAAAACCCCTGTTTGATGATAGCTCTAGCATGTATGATAGCACATATTGCTCGGGCGGGTTTGATACTTGAAAAATTATAGTGTTTATTGTATAATGTTGCGATCGACTGGAGAGACTTCCTGCCGATAGAACAACCGACAAGAGAAAGTCCACGAGAGGGAGGCATCCCATGTCCGTCGCCACCACCGCCGTTCGTCCGTCCCCGGCCCCGTCCCCCCGTGCCGTCTTCGGCGCCAAGAACGCGACCGAGCCGACCCAGCCCGAGCCCACCCCGGTGCCCGCGCCGCTCAGCCCGGCCGAGGTCGTCGAGCTCACCGCACAGGTGGCGCAGCTCCTCAGGGACAAGTACGGCATCAGCCTGCGGGCCGCCGAGACCGTGGTCGCCGAGGCGCTGCGCACCAGCCAGGTTCACCTGCTGGACGCGGCCGCTCAGCTGGCCGTCGCCACCCGCAAGCACCGGACCATGACGCCCGGTACGCTCCGCGAGGTACTCGGAAGGTCGGACGACCAGCTGGCCACACTGGGCCGCGAGACCTTCCGGAGGCACGCCTCCGAAAGGCTCTTCCCGGGCGTTCCCCACCACGATCTTCGTGGTGTGTTCACCCTGGCGCTCCTGGTGCTGAGCACTCCGGCGCGCACGCCCAGCCTCACCGCGAACCTCGCGGCCCTCGCCGCCAAGTACGCCCCCGGCCAGGTGTAACACCCGCGCACGAGCGGTCGGACACGGCGCCTCATCAAACAGGCCCATGCTCCGACCGCTCCCGCGGTTGCCACCTGCCCCTCCACTACTCTCCGCCGCTTTCTCTTGTCGATCTTCACCCCTAAATACCCTGCCGGCACTGGTGCCAAAACGCGTCTTGCCGGAACCATCAGCACCCATTATGATTATGGTATGAATGCCCGAGAAGCCTGGCCCATGGACCGCTGCCGCGAAGCCTACCTGAAGCTGGAAGAACTGCTGGCGGAAGATTACCTACTGGTTGGCCGCGCGGCTACTGGCCTGGTTGTAATTGAGCCCGTCATCACGCCTGGTTTTATAACAAGAACTTCCCGGGACGAACCGTTTGTTCCAGAGCAGCCCGCCTTCACGCGTGCAACCAAGCACTTAGACCTTTCTATTTTTGCCGCCTCGGTTGCTGACGTCGTGCGAGACATCGCCCCCAGAAGCACCAGCGTCCAACGGCGCGTCAACAAATACGACCCGGCAGGCCGCGGCCCCGTCCGCATTGATTACTGCGCGAGCGAAACGGCAAAGTACCGTATACGAGCCAGGGAAGCTGCGGGACAGTTTAGCTCGGTGTACGCCGTTTCCCCGGAATACTTTCAGCCTACCGACGAATTATTCGGCCACATAACGTATGGTTCTGTTCCGGTGGCCCACGAAGTTCAGGTATCTACCTACGTCCTGCCCTGGGAAGACCCGCTTGGCGAGCTTGGCCCGCCAGAGTCCAACCCTATGACTCAGGGAGTGTTTCAGCAACACCCTGCGTGACCCCCTGGGTTGGCGGGTACGCGGCCGGGTCGGCAATATCGTCGAACTCGTTGTTTTTTACGCCGTCAGCAAATGCCTCCCACTCGCGCATGGTATATACCAGCACCTGGGCATCCGGGTCGGCTGAGCACATGATAAGTACCTTGGACAGCGCAACGTCACCCGCTAGTTGCTGCCACATAAACTTATCAAGGTCGCCGCCGGCCGTAAGCCGCACGGCAGCTTCGCTATTGGCCTCGGGCTGGGCAAGATCCTCCCATACAGACGGGTCGTCTACCAGCCGGGCGGCTTCGCTGTCGCGCAAACCGTACAGTTCGCGCGAGTCGCCGCGGCGTGCCATCCAACCTCTAACAATTGTCAGCTCGCCCGATTCCACCGACCACCTGTCCTCGTCAAAACTTTCGCGCGAGAAAGTAATGGTGTAGCCTTGGTTTTCAGCTTCGGGCTGTCGTATTGTTTCGGGCATTGCTCGTCTCCTTGTAATAGTATGGGCATTATTATAATGCATAAGCGCGCAGCAAGGCACAGCGCGCATTCTTTCATAAACCAAAAACCAGCACGTTAGGGTAGAATAAAGTAGCTGTGCAAGTTATCCGTTTTATCTTTAGAAACCTGGATGAGTACCGGCGGCTGTTCTGGCTGTCGATAGCCGCTGGCGTTGTGTACAGTATTGCAAATGCCGCAGTTCCATTGCTGTTGGCCGAATTCACTACAAACGGCCTGCACTCAAACGCCTTCCCCGTACTGGTAGGCTGGCTGGTGGTTGCCGTGCTTACCTCTTTGGCAAGTGCCTGGCATATACGGCGGTACGGCGAAAGCTTGTCGTTTCAGCTTGCCAATCATTTGCGTCTTACATACTTCCGCCAGCTGGAGCAAGTGCCCATGGGACAGCTGGCCAAATACCACACCGGCTACACGCTTTCCATGGTGAACCAAATTGGCGACAGGGTTACGCCCATTGTGCACGACACGCTTTGGTGGTTTGCCGGGCTGGTTGTGAACGTGGGCCTGCTGATATATTTTACGGCCACAAAATCGTTCGGGCTTACCTTCCTCAACCTCGTACTCTTTCTGATTTTTGTGGTTGTCAGCACCCTGCTGGCGCGAAACATGACCAGGCTGGCAGATGCCAAAAGCAAACAAAACGCCATTTTCAGCCAGTACTTTGTTGATTTCATGAGCAACCTGGTTACCATAAAACGCCTGGGCATTCGGGATTTTGCCAACACGCGTCTGGCCGAACGCGAGCTTAGCAGCAACGAACAAATTCAGGTATTCCAAAACGCCCATTCCAACCGCTGGCTGGTGCTGCACAGCATTTACTACGCGGCAAACTTTATTACCATTGGCTATTTGCTGTACGAAATTTCAAACAACACCGCGCCCGTGTCGCTGCTGATAGTTTTTGTATCGTTTTACGCCAGCCTGCGCGGGATTATCGAGCGCGTGGCAGAAAATATCATCACCTTTGCCGAAACGCGCGTGTACATAAACAACCTGGCAGAAATTCTGTCCACGAACGCCGCGCAAAACACCCCCGCGCGGGCAGCGCACTGGCGGCGGCTGACGCTTACCGACATTGCCTACCGCCACGCCGACAACCAGGCCGTCATTCGCATACCAAACATGACCATCAAACGGGGCGATACGGTCTGCATATACGGCACGTCAGGCGAAGGCAAAACAACCGTGCTGAATATTTTGGCCAACTACCTTCCGGCCGAATCCGGCCAGCGCCAGGTAGACACCACCGACTACAAAGACCTGAACCGAACATGGTTTGCCGACCAGTCTGCATTTATTTCGCAGGAGACCGAACTGTTCAACCTGAGCCTGCGCGACAACCTAGTGCTTGGCCAGACAATATCCGACAAGCGTCTATGGCAACTGCTGGAAGATATAGACCTTGCCGACTGGGTGCGCGGGCTGGAAAAGGGTCTGGACACGGTGGTGGGCGAAAAGGGCTTGCGGCTATCGGCCGGCCAAAAGCAGCGCGTGAACCTGGCGCGCGGCATTCTTTTGGACCGTTCGCTGTATTTGCTGGACGAGCCCACCTCGCACCTGGACGACGCAACCGAAAAGACCGTCATTGCGGCGCTGGAAAAATACCTGCACGGCAAAACAATTGTGGTGGTTACTCACCGCCCGGCAATCAAAAAAATATGCACCACGTTTTACAAAATGTCCAAGCACGTGGTCCTGCCAGAGCAGCCTGCGTAAAACCTGCGCCAGTAAAACCGGCCCCGCTCGCTCGTGAGCCCGGCCCGTCCCAACATGGGCACTACCGCACACCCTTTTGGCGGCTACGAAACAAACGACGGATATATGCCCGGTTCAAACGGTTCAACGGCATAGAAAAAGGCGGTAGACTCCCGGCTGCAACCGCCGGTGGAGCCATCATGCAAAATGGAAGCCACCGGCGATACGCAGGCATCTATGATCGGCCGGCCAAGCGCATCATGCCCAGGCTCGTCCAGGCGGAGCCAGTAGACTGTTGGCTGTTGCGGCCGGATGCTTTCAATATATGCAGCAACAGCCTGCGAACCGGTCCGGCCAACGCGCTCTCTGGTTATGGCGGGCGCAACGCAGTGGTACCGCTTGCCCGGACCAAGGTTGCCAACCACATACGTCACATTGGGATCGTCCCAATTATCAATATGAAGCCCTACTTTTGCCGGCTCCCGAGTAATGGGGTTGATTGTACTGTCATTAACCGATGTGCTGCGCTGGTCTGCCTCGTCCGAGCGTATGCCTTTGGACACGCCGTATATACCAGGTGCAACGAACTGGTATGGGTCGTTGGCCGCTGCAGCGAAGCCCGGCTGCATGCTCATGGCAACGGCCATATCGCCAATGTATTTTGGCAGCGTGCACAGCTGCATGACACGCTTTGTTTCCGGTGTAGCCACAATGCTTTCCAGCTCCTGGTCAGTTGGCTCTCGGGGTTCGGTGGGTGCAATGGGGCGAAACGGCTCGCCCTGGTACCCCAGCCGCACGGCCTCCTTCGTATCCAATACCCTCAGCCCCGACACCAGGCAGCGGCTGCGGAGCTTTTCCAGGTCTTGACACAATACCCCAACTTCAGACATAACAAAGCGCGTCAGACCGCATCTACCGCAATAAAAGCAGACTGTATCCGCTGGGCTAACGCGTTTATATCAACCGGCTTGCCTGTATCCACCTGGATGGTTGGGTGTGGTATTTCAAAATCTCCCTGGTTGTCTGCAGAACGCAGGTAGGCCTGGTATTTTTCCCAGCTATCAATCCAAAACGCGGACAAGCCCTGGCCTTTGCGGCTCTCCAAACGTTCTTTGTGTGTTGCCGTATCGCAAAAGCAGGCCAACACCACAACTTGTGCCTGGGTTTGAGTAACAATATGCTGAATGTGCTCTAGGGCAATGGGCTGGTTCAAGTTCGTATCACTAATGACTGACGTGCCGGCGGCCAGGCCCTGCTTTAGCGTGCGCCACAGTATGTCGTAGCTTTTCTGGCCAAGCTCAGCCTGGGGGCAGCCGCCCTGTGCCAGCCGCTCCTTGATATCATCCCGCGCCACATACTTCCAGCCCAGCACGCCATGCAGCTTTTTCGCCAGCGTGCTCTTGCCCACCCCAGCCGGCCCTTTCAGTAAAACAAGCGTTGCCATGCATGCAAGTATAGCAAAAACAAAAACTGCGGTACGGGCCGCAGTTTTGCCAAAGCCGCTACGGCAAGCAGAACTCAAGCTAATTGAGGAGTAAAATAAACCTATGGTAGACAATTCAGACAACCCTTGGAAGAAGCTCAAATCAGAAACCGTTTACAAGAACAAATGGTACTCGGTACGGCGGGACGAGGTCATTCGACCCGACGGCGAACCCGGTGAGTACAATGTTGTCGAGGCATTGGACGGTGCTTTTGTTTTGGCTCTCGATGAGGCCGATAGAATTCAGCTCATTCGAAAATATCGTTATACAACGAATATCTATTCTTTAGAGGTACCAGCAGGCGGTATTGAGCACGGTGAAGATCCACTTACTGCTGCTAAGCGTGAGCTTCAGGAAGAACTTGGTTTGGTTGCGCAAGACTGGAAAGAGATTGGCAAATTTCAAGCCGAGAATGCCTACATCAATAATTTTGGCATGGTGTTTATCGCTCGGAGCTTAAGTACCACCAACCAAGACGATCGGCTAGCTGAAGGGATTAACAAAACCGAAAAACTGACGATCAAAGAAGCTTTGCAACTAGTAAGGTCGGGCGAAATTACAGACAGTCAGTCTATATCGGCACTCACACTTTCCGCTTTTGAGCTTGGTTGCATAAAGTGATTGACCGAGACTATTCGGGAGTTACTAGGCGGTGCATCGGATTAGTGACTGGGTAGAGTTACGCCAGCCTGTCTCGCAGCCTCGATTAACTCAGTATGTAATTTCAGTAGTTTCTTCTCGACACTCGCCTTCTTAAATGACTCACTCCCTTCCGGTTTTTTTCTGTTCGGCAAGCATCTCGTATGTCTCTTTGACGTCATTGGTGAGCGCCTCGATATCGCCTCGAACAGGCTGTATCGTTTCCTCAACAACTTTACGGATTGACTGCAAGTCTTCGTATGACAAACTCATATTGATATCCTAACATGGTGCGCCACATTGACCTGTCGTGGGACACTTTTGAGCCTAGTCTAGTTCTGATGTATCAAAAGTTAAGCGATTTAGGTTGGAATTACTATAACGATGAGATACATGTCGTCGAGCCTAAGTTGTATGCGTGGGACATGCTATAAAGCTGAAATCTTTTTACAGGTCTACAGGACTGTAGAGACTCTCAGGTTCTCCATAAAACCACGCCCATACTTGGTCGCCGTACGAAAAGTGCCACCATTCAGGCTTGCAACTTGCAAAGCCAACGTCTAACATAGCCTGCAGAAGAATCTGGCGGTTATCTTTCTGTGCTTGAGTTAAATCGGAATAATAGATAGATGAAGCATCGGTGTCGTCATTAATCTTGCTGCCAAAATCAACAAGTTCGCCAGTTGAAGTATCGAGCAGTTCAACATCAACTGCCGCCCCACATACATGTGGAGGTAATGTAATCGCTGGATCACTTACAAAATCACGCGCATGTTCAAGTGCTTCTTCGTCTGATACGTCAGGATTGTTCTTTTTGTAGTCATCAGCGCAGTCGATTAGAATTCTTTTTTGAACCTCGATAGGACGATGGCCAGCTCGTACAACAAGCACGTACCTATCATCAAGTGAAGTCGCTGCGGCTTCAAGCCTACGTGCAACTTCAGGTCTGACATATACACCATCGTATTCGGGATGTTCTGCGATATAGTCTGCGTATCGCTTACCTTCCCAGTCATTCTCGAGTGTCCAGCATGGTTCAATCTTTAATTTCCCATTGTCACTAATCCTTACTAAGGGGTCGTCAACACCGATAGACTGGTACTTTGAAAAATCGATTCGTTCGGTACTTTTTGATCTTTCTATTTTCTCTTGCAAATTCATATTACTTATTATATCAGATAGAAACGTAAAAGTGTTCCACGTTAATACTCATAGGTTTGAGCCGTGGAACGCTTTTTATCTGTAATTCAATTTGGTGCAGTATAAAGGACGATTATAGAACTCTGATTGGTCTGGAAGATGTTAATGTTGTAGAAAACGCTAGCAGCGCTGCAGAGGAGGCCGGCAATGAATAATTGCCACCGAGAAGCCTGTCAGGAACTGATTTCTATTAATACTGCGCCCGCAATTGCAAGAACGACAGTAACCGCTTTAATCCAAGTCTGCTCCTTTTCTTTAAGCACAATGTGCTCACCCACTAATACAAGCACCAGAAATACCTCATTGATGATTAGAACACTGGTTACGCTGTTTAGCGAAAGTGCGGTATTTAAGGCTAGGTTAGACAGAGTGCCTAAAATACATGCAAGAAATATAACTCGCCAATCGTCTTTAAATATTCTCTTGATTTTACTGAATGCTTTTGGCGCAAATATGAATGTGAATGTTGTGGCCGGTAAAAAATCAGCAAAGAAAGTTAGACTAACGGCATTGTATCCAGAAGATAGCAGGTACTTAAAAAGTATTACGATTGCTGCGTTAACCACTGTCATTACTAAAACAAGCGTTATCCCTTTGACCGATTCAGGACGCTTAAAACTATGGATAATCAACCAACCCGCGAGAATCGCCAGGAGTGTACCCGCAAGCTTCTCCCAACTAAACGGTTCGCTTAGGAACAATAAGCTGAAGATAAATACCCAGACAAGCCTAAGCTTTAAGAGAGAGTTAAGTAGCGATACTTCAATGAGCCCAGTAGCTTTGAAAAACAGCATGTTGTTGCCCACTATTAGCAGTCCGACCAAAGCGGAGAGAAGCCAAAGGCCTGGATGTGAGGGTGCCTTCGGTGATGCGAGCATAAACGGTAGCGACACTAAAGACCCGATAAGGCAGTAGAACAATGCAAAAGTCCATACATCTTTCTGCTTGCGTAGGTGAAATCTCTGAAGAAGGCTTTCTGCAGTATAGAAAGTGCCGGCCAAGATTGAAAATACTAACCACATATCAGTCAGTATATAGCTTGCCATACTTAATCAGAACTGTCAGTTTGGTCCGTCCTTTATGCCCTCAAAATAACCAAACAAAAACTCCTCATTTTACGGAGGAGTTTTTGAATTTCTTGAAATCGTACTCTTGGTGCGCGAGAGAGGACTTGAACCTCCACGGGTTGCCCCACTACCACCTCAAAGTAGCGCGTCTACCGATTCCGCCACTCGCGCATAAGGAACAGGGGTAATTGTAGCGTAAAGCGGGGCGCGGTGCAAGGTTACTGTGCGGGGGCTTGGCTGACGCCAACCTGGCGGATCATCCAGTTTTGGACGTTGGTGAAGCGCTCGACGTCGGCGTTGATGGCGTGCTCGGTCAGGCCGTACACCTGCCCGCGGCTGACGTACAGGAAGCGCGGCTGGTACAGGCCGACGGCGGGCGCGTCTTTTTGCCAGGCTTGCAGGAAGGCTTGGTACTTGATGCTGCGCAGGGACGGGTCGGAGCGGGTGCGGCCGGCTTCCAGGGCGCCGTCGGCGGCAGTGGATTTGTACTCGGAGAAATTGAGGCGCTGCGACAGGCGGATGTCGGCCTGCGAGCTGTCCCAGTAGGCGAACACGTCTGGGTCGGTGCCAATGGAAATGCCGTACAATAGCGCGTCGTAGCTGTGGTAGGCCAGCGTGCTTTGGAAGTCGGTATTGTCTTGCAGCACCACGCTGACATCCACGCCCACGCCGCGCCATTGCTTGGCAAGCGCGCTGGCAACGCGGGAGTACTCGGTGCCGTTTAGGGCGTACAGCTTGAAGCCGAGTGTGCTGCGTCCCTGGTGGCGCAAGCCGTCGCTGCCCATCTTCCAGCCGGTGGCGTCCAGGGCGGCATTGGCGCCGGACAGGTCGTAGCCGGCCTGGGCATACGCCGGGTTGAAGCCCAGCTGGCCGTGCAGCAGCGGCTCGCGCACGGCTTGGGTGGGGTAACCCAGCTGACGCAAGATAGCCATGGTGTCGGTGGCGCGGACCAAGGCCTGGCGGATGTTGACGTCGGCCAGCACGCCCTCGGAGGTGCGGAAAAATGTCATAACTTCCGCGGTCAGCGGGAGGCTGTAGGTGCGGACGCTGGCGTCGTGCTGTAGGTCGGCAGGCAGGTCGCTCAGGCCCACCATGCCAGTCAGTTCCTGCCGTTTGAAACTGGCCAGCATCTGGTCGCGCGTATGAAACGAGCGGATGACAAACCGGTCCAGCTTGGGCTTGCCGCCGTGGTAGCCGGCAAAGGGCTTCAGGGCAATTTGCTCTTGCCGGTCTTCGGGCGTGCCGCCGTGCACTTCTATGGCGCTCCAGGCAAACGGCCCGGCGCCCACTGGCTGGCTGGTGTTGAACGCCACGCTGCGCATAGAGGCCATAGGTACGGCGCCCAACACATGCTTGGGAATAATGCCGTTGGTCAACGAGTACGGGAACGAGCTAAGGACATTCGGCAGCGTAAATGTTACGGTTGTGTTGTTTACTTTGGTTATGGCAATGCCCTGCCAGCTGGCATTCAGCGGCGACTGGGCGTCCGGGTTTTGAATGACTTTGTAGGTGAACACAACGTCGTCAGCGGTCAGCGGTTTACCGTCCTGCCAGGTAAGGTCCGGCCGCAGATGCACCGTATAGGTGGTGCCGCCGGCGTCCACCGACATATCTTGGGCCAGGTCACCCACCAGCCGGTTGTGCTCGTCGTACGTAAACAGGCCGGCAAAGACAAGGTGCGACAGCGCGCTGTCCACCGGGTTGGTCGCGTACAGCGGGTTGGCGTTGGTGAATGACCCCAGAATACCCTCGGTGTACGTGCCGCCCGGTGCCGGGCTGAGCGTTTGATAGTATCCGTCCAGCGACCGCAGCTGTGCCACCATAATGCCGCCCAAAAGTGCCAGCAGCACAAACCACATGCCCACAAACCGCCGCACTTCCACCAGCCGTTCCAGCCGCCGGAAAAAGTTTCGCTCCAAATGTTGCTCGGCCTGAAAACTCAGCTCTTCCACCTGCCGTTTACGCAAGCGTAGTCGGCGGCGAAAGCGGAGTTTGAACGCCCGGCTAATCATGCTGCCCTTCGCAAAAGCCTAGGCAACAACGATGCCCAAGATTAGCGACCCTGCAAATACAATTGCCGTAATAATGGTAATCTGAAAAATGGTTTTGTCAGTGCCACGCCGCACCGTGTTGATCTCGCCAGCACCGCCCAGGCCTGCACCCAGGCTGGCACCGCGCGTCTGCACTAGAATCAGCAAAGTCAAAAGCAGGACTGACGCAATGGTGATGTAGTTGTATATATTCATTGTTCTTTCGTCTCCAAAATAGCCGTCACTAGGTAGTTTACCAACCCGATAATCATACCGGCAAGTATTGCCGCCCAAAAGTTGGTAACATGCAGGGGCGAATACAGCTTGCTAACCAGAAAAACCATAAAGCCGTTGATGACAATCATGAACAGTCCCAGGCTAAACAAAATGGCCGGCAATGACAGAATGACCACGATGGGGCGAATGATGGCATTGACCACTGCCAGCACCAGGCCGGCAATGATAATCACCTGAATGCGGCTGCCGTAGGTGATGTGCGACCCCAGCAACCCAGCCGCAATCCACAGCCCCAAACTGCAGATCAGCCAACGCATCAAAAAGCGATACAAAAATCCGTGATTCATACTGTTAGCGCTATTGTAGCACAATAACGGGGTGAGCGGCTATGTCTTTGGGGCGCTCCACAAATGGTTTAGAGATCGTGCGGCAGCGCGCTGCTGAGCACGCTGACGCCCTTTTCGGTAATCACCACGTTGTCTTCCACGCGCACGCCAATAGATTCCTCGGGAATGTATATGCCCGGCTCTACGGCCAAGACCGTGCCAGGCTCCAGCGGCCATTCGTAGTCGCCGGCGTCGTGCGTGTCTAGGCCCAGAAAGTGCGAAGTGGCGTGCGGGAAAAACTGACGCACTGCCTCGCGGCTGATGCTTTTGATCAGACCGAGCTCGCGTAGTTTTTCGCCTACAAATTGCTCCATGTTTTTTTCGTAGTCGCGCAGCTGTACACCGGGGCGCAGCAAAGACAGTGCGTGGGCTTGCGCCGCCAGCACTGCCTCGTGCACCTGCTGCTGCCGGCGGGAGGGCTTGCCGCCCACGGCCCAGGTGCGGGCAAGGTCGGCGCTGTAGTGCTCTACGCCAGCGCCCACGTCCAGTACCAGCAGCTCGTCGCTGGCCAGCGGGCCATTGTTGGCCAGGTAGTGCAACGTGCAGGCGCGCTTGCCGCTGGCAATGATGGGTGCAAAGGCATGGCCCTCCGCGCCGCGCCGCCGAAAGCCGCGGGCCAGGTCGGCTTCTATTTCGTATTCGTGTGCGTACTTGGTGAATTGCCGCGGACGGTGGACGTCCTGCATGGCGGCAATGGTAATATCTATGGCGCTTTGGATGGCTGCCAGCTCGGGCGTTTGCTTGACAGCACGCATGCGGGCCAGGTGCTGGCGCAAGTCTAATAGTTCAACGTCCGGGTTGGCATGCTTTAGCCGTTTGATCAGCGCAGCCCGTGCCGGGTTGGCGTACATGCCAAAATGCTCCAGGTACGGCGGGTTGGCGGCCAGCGTAGCCACGTGCGCCACCCGTTTCAGCCGGGCTTCCAGCTGTCGCCAGCCATCTTTTTGGTTCAATATGTCGGCAATGCCGGAACGGGCGGACAGCGCGCGAGCGTCAATAGCACCGTCAAACTGCTCACGCACGGTTTCGCGCGTGGGCACGATCAGGTACTCTTTGCCCTTGTCCATGACCAACACAACCTCCGGGTCGTCAATGCCGGTCAGGTACCAAAAGCTGCGATCCTGGTGAAACGGAAATGCTTCGTCCGCCCCCTTTTGCAAAAGCCCATGCGCCGTCAGCACAATAGGCGCCGTGCCCGTAAATAGTTGGCGCAGGCGTGCGCGGTTGCCTGCAAAGAAAGCGGCAGTGAACATGCACCTAGCGTACCACATTTTGCGTATGTGTCACGCGGCGGGGCGGGCAAGGCCTTTACTGGTTCGGCTGGCTGGGCGGCTGCAGCCACTGCCATGGGTCGTCGCTGGGCCGATCGTAAAAGCGCAGCAGCTCGGTTAGCCGGGCAACGTGGGCGCTGCGCGTTGTGCCTTTTGGCTCGGGGCCGTGCTGGTGCAATATTGTTGCAATGGTTGCCCAGTGGCGGCGGACCCACTGCACGTTGTCCTGCAGGGCATTGTCAAACTCGGCACCGGCAGGCGCGGGCAAGGCGCTGCGCGTTTCATTGTAGCGGGCGCACATGGTGCGCTCTTGGATGACTGCCGTCTGCAGCTGCTGGCGGGCGTCGTCCACGGACGGCTGCTCTAAAACCCATGCAGACAAAGCGGCAATGATTCCTTCGACGTACACTGTCGACGGCGGATCTTCCGAAAACGGCAGGCCTAACGCCTCGTTTTCTTCGTTGGTGCGCAGCAGCCGGTCAAACGCCACCAGGCCGTGCGCGCGCCGGCCCTTGCCGCTCAGCTGGAAGTTTTCCATAAATGCCGCGTGCTCGGCCACAATGCCCGCGGTGGCCGCGTTTGCCGCCCGGATCTCGGCATCTTTCTCTGAGGATTCCGCTTGGGCGGGTTGCTGCAGCGCGGTAGCGCCAATGGGCGTAGTTTCTTTGGTCGTCACCCGCCGCCGTCGCTCCGGCGGATGCTCATAGTGGCCGCGCACCAGGTTCCAACTCATCACCGTATCAAGTGTTTCGGGCAAGCCCCGGGATTGCCGCTGCCGTACATTTATGTTTCTGCTAATGTCCAGTAGCAGCCTGCCCCACTCGTCAACTTCCTCCTGATTTTGGTACTTGTTCAGCAGCAGCATGGTCTGAAACCGTTTGTACTGCTGCACCAGAATTCGGCCGCGCTTTTCGGCTGGACCTACTGTCGCGGCGCCCATAAAAAGTGCAGCGCCTGTCAGCAAGCGGTCCATGTGCGACCGAGTCTCCAAAGCCAGCCGGCCAAAGCCGGGAAGCTCATCGCCAAACCGGTGATGCCCGTCGCACAGCATTTCAAAAATACCTGTGCCCGAGCCGCATAGACCCTCCAGTGTAGCTTTCATAAGTGTCACGACGCTTTGGGGCGGTTCTGGCCGAGACAATTCTGGCCCCGCGCCCTCCAAAATTTGTTGGATGGATCGCGCCATATCGGGCACGAGTGCGGATGCTTGAATAATTCCCTGAAGCACCTCGCTACTTCTCTCGCGAACTTCCGGGCTAAAGCCACCCAGGCAAGACTCGGCATCGGCATTCAACTGCGCGGCGGTTATGCCCGTTAGCAGGTCGGCGTTGGACACTTCGATGGGGTATGTGGGCTTGGGCAGCTGCTCTCTCATGATGCCTATACTACCATGTTTTCAGAAATATGCCGGCCGGACGACGGCCCGGATTTTTAGGCTTTGTTGAAATAGGCGTGGATGGTGGCGGCGCGGGCAGAGCCAACGGCTGTTTCCAGCTCGGGCAGTGTGGCGACCTGGACGGCGCGCAGGCTGCCAAAGGCGCGGATGAGTTTCTTGCGGGTGATAGCGCCCACGCCCGGGATGTCGTCGATGATGCTGGTGGTTTGGCGCTTGCCCTTGAGCACGGAATGATAGCTGACGGCAAAGCGGTGGGACTCGTCGCGCACCCGTTGCAGCAGCTTTACTATGTCGGACGATACGGGCAGCAGCACCAGCACAAAGTCGTCGCTGACGTGCAGGCGCACATCGCCAAACACCGGGTGCGGCTGCGCCGCGCGGCCGGCCGCGGCCAGGTCTTGCGCCAGGGCTACGTGGGACTTTTCCAGGTGCACCACTATTTCTTCCTCGCGCTTGGCCAGGCCAACCATGGGGCGCGACACATCGGCCTCGTCCCGCGCGCGGATGGCCGCAGCCAGCTGGCCTTTGCCGCCGTCAATCAAAAACAGGTCGGGCAGCCCCCACGCCTGCTGATTTTTTGGGCTGAGGCGGCGGGTGATGACCTCGTGCATGTGGGCAAAGTCGTTGTTGCCCGGCAGGCGCATTTTAAACTTTCGGTACGATGCCTTGTCCGGAATGCCGTTCACAAACACCACCATGCTGGCCACGTTGTCGGTGCCCTGCATGTGGCTGATGTCATAGCCTTCTATGCGGCGCGGCTCGCGCGGCAGGCCCAGCAAATCACTCAAGCCGCTCAGGCCTCGGTCCTTGCTTATGTCCAAGAATTCTTTGTCGGAAAACACAATCTGCTTGCTGAGCGCCTTCAATGCATAGTACTGGTTACGGATGTCGGCAGCTTTTTCAAAGTTTTGCCGCCCAGCGGCGCGCTGCATGTCGCGTTCCATACGTTCCAGCACTTTGGAACGCTCACCGCGCAGGTATTGCATCAGCTTGCGCAGGTTGGCGCGGTAATCTGCCAGGCTGGTTTTGTTTTCTTCCAGCCCCGGGCACAGGCCCAGCTGGTACTGCAGGCAGGCACGCTTCGGGACCACGCCAACATGGGTTGAATACGGGAACACGCGGCGCAGCGACTTTAGCGCACGCTTCACTTCCCCGCCATTAAAGTACGGGCCAAAGTATTTGGCACGGTCGTCCAGCGGCTGATGCGTAAAGCTTAGCGTGGGGTGCGGGGCATCGTACGAAATGCGCACGTACAGGCTGCTTTTGTCGTCGCGCAGCAAAATGTTGTAGCGCGGCAGCAGGCGGCGGACCATCTCGGCTTCCAAAAACAGCGCGTCCAGCTCGCTTTCTACCGTCACCCAGTCGGTGTCGGCAATCTCGGCCACCAACGCCTCGGTTTTTGGGTCACGCCGCCGGCTGGCCTGAAAATACTGCCGCACGCGGTTGCGCAAGCTGGCTGCCTTGCCCACATAAATAATCCCGCCCGTTTTGTCCTTATGAAAATACACGCCCGGGGCGGACGGCAACGTTTTAAGCTTGGCTTCCAGCTGTTTGTTCACTCTTATATTATATGCCGCAGTCGGCGTCTATGGTAGCCCGAGGGCCCCTCAGGCAGCTAAAACGAAATATGCAGCCCGGTAATGTACGATGAGTAGTTCAGCACAGCATTCAGCACCAAAATGGTAGCAATGCCGGCCAGCACCAAGCCGGCGCTGATAAACTTGGCGCGCGGTGGCGCCTGGCGGTAATCGTCAAAATATCGCACATGGGAAAGCTTGAATGTCAGCCGCCGGTACACAAACGTAGCAAAGGCACTCATGCGCGTAAAGAAGCCGAACAGCCCGTACAGCGGCACGGTCAAAATAACCCACAGCGGTTCCACATGGCCGGTGCGCAGATAGGGCGGCAGCTCCATGACCACATACGCCGCGTACGTAATCACAAAATACCAGGGGTAAAAGAACATGATGGGCAGGCTGAGCAGCCGCAAAATATCCAGCAGACACACAAACACGCAGCCGTACAGTGCCTCCACGCGCAGCAGGCGCGGCAAGCGCGGGTTGGCCATAATACGTAGGTAGTTGGTGAAGTTGGCGTACAGCCCAGGGAACCAGCCAAAGGACCGCTGCCGGTACAGCGTTGCCAGCGTGGTGGGCGCCTGTGTGATCACAATGGACCGGGACAATACCACGCCGCCAGCGCGGGCGTGGCTTTGGTCGGCCATCATGTGTACCAGCAGCGTACGCTGCAGGTCCTCGCCCGAGAACTCGCCGGTGTGCCGCTCAATCTGCCATAGCAGCGCATCACGCCGGAACAGCCCAATAGCACCAGAAATATTTTGCACCGAGCCGCGCCGGTTGTGGTACCGGCGCCCAATGTCAAAACTTTTGCGGTACTCGTGCAGCTGCAGCTTGGACACCCACGTTTCGGGCTTTACCAGCACGCGAAAGGCCACGGCACCGTAGCCCTGATCCAGCAGACCGGTGGGAATGGTGGCGCCGGCAATCATAGTGTCATCATCCAGCAGCAGCACATATGGGGCGATCACGTACGGCAGCGCAGCGTTGATGGCCCGGACTTTGCCCAACGGCTCTTTAAAGTCCAGCACCTTGACGCCGTATTCGCGGGCAATCTCGCACGTGCGGTCGGTAGAGCCATTGGATGCCACCACAATCTGCCGCGGGTCAAACTTTCGCACCAAACTTTTCAGCGTAGGCCCAATGACGTCCTCGCCATCTTTGCAGGCGATCACCACCGCCACTTTGCTCAAGTCTTCGTCGGCATTTTTGTAGCGGTGCGGCGTCATAGACTCCAGCGACGACTTAAACCCGTCAATCAACCAAATGGGCAGCAGCACCGTCAGGTAACCCAGGCCAAAGCCCCGCAGCACCACACCATGAATATGCAGCACGTCGTACAAAACCAGGTACAGCACAATCAACCACAGCATGCCAAAACCGGCAAGCGTGTCTGGGTTGGGCAGGGACAGTTTGGGCAAGCGCATGGACTCCGCTTTAGTAAAAATATGAAAACAGAAGGACGTCCCACCCGGCCGTCCATTTACATGATTTATTATACCAGATTTGCTATAAATGTCACGTATTTATAATGTTCAGACTGACCCGCTATCAAAATATGGATGTATTTCCAGTGGCAGCGTGCCGTCAGCCCCCGTCAAGCCAATGCCCAATTCTTCCGCCAGCTCAATGGGCCGGCGATGGCGCAGCTGCTGAATAAAGGTCCGCCACATATCCGGGCCGGCATCCAGGATCATAACTGACGGCGGCAAATCATCCAGTGTCACCTCCACACGGAAGTCCGACAGCACACTTCCCTGCAGCCGATACTCCCAGGCCTCCACGCCCGGCTTATCCCGCCACGGCTCCTGATACGACCGGTTGTGTTTTGCCGGCCAAATATGGTGGACGTAGCCGCGGACGCCAGCCTGGCGGGCTATGTCGATGTACGCTTTGGTGGTCAATGCCCAGCGGCGATCTCGGCTGTCGTTATGATACGCCAAAATACTGCCCTCCAGGTGTTCTCCTTCAGGCACATGCGCCCGGCTCAAAAGAGCATGCAGCAGCGGAATGGTGTAGGAATCTGACGCGCATACCCCGGACGGGCCGTGATTATATTGGCGGCCGGCGGAATCCCCCCAACGGGGCTGGCTTGGCTTGAGAAAAAAACCGGCGCGGTCTGCTTTCAGATCGTGGGGCGAGCCATGCCACAGCACGCGCTGGCGCGAAAACCGTTGATAGGCCTCCAACGCCAATCGGCCGGCCAGCGCGCCAGTCTGTACGGCTTCCAATGCATGCGCTTCAAATTTTTCAAACAACCCATCCACGGGCCACTCCCGCGGCGGGACATTCATGGTTCCATAGTGCATGGCTTCTGCTACCGCCAGGTCGAATTGGCGCTGCTCCATTGACATGCTGCTAATTCCCCGGCAATGATTCCGGCAAACACACCGCCAGACAGGCTAGCGAGCACGCCGGGTTGTGCAGCTGGCAACTATCGCACACCAGCATCCGTTTGTTGCAAGATTGGTTGGCGCAGTTTTCGTAATTGCTGGTGGCGGCCTGACAGTGTATGCAAGCGCCCATGTCTTTGGATGCATCAGAAAAGCGCACGCTGCCCCGCCCGTCAAACACGTACAGCGATCCTTCCCACAGCCCGTCGTCGCCAAACTGCTTGCCATACGTCACAATGCCGCCATCCAGCTGGTACACGTCGCGGAAACCGCGGCGTTTCATCAGCCGGCTGAGCACTTCGCAGCGGACGCCGCCGGTGCAGTAGGTAACCACGGGCTTGTCTTTTAGGTGGTCGTACTTGCCGCTGTCCAGTTCGGGAATGAAGTCTTTGCTGGTAGATACGTCGGGTACCACGGCGTTTTTGAACGCGCCAATGGCTGCCTCGTGCGCGTTGCGGCCGTCAAAAAACACCACATCGTCGCGCGTCGCCATCAGCTGGTGCAGCGCCTGCGGCGTCAGGTGTTTGCCGCCGGCAACCACGCCGGTTTCGTCCACCTGCAGCTCGTCTGCCGCGCCGAAGCTGACAACTTCGTCGCGCACTTTTACGCTCAGCTTGGGGAAATCGTTGCCCTGGCCGTCGCTCCACTTAAAGGTAATGGCCTTGAACGGCAGATACGTTTTGGTGGCGCGCACGTAGGCCTTCAACGCTTTCAGCTCGCCGCCCACCGTGCCGTTCAGCCCGTGCGGCGAAATAATAATGCGGCCGCGCAGGCCCAAAGACTCGCACAACGTGCGCTGCCACAGCCGAATTGCCTCCGGATCGGCCAGCGGCGTAAAAATGTAGTACAGCAGAATTTTTTGCATCAGCGATACTATACCATATTGTAATATACACAATGCATTTGTATCTGTTCGCGCTTCCGTGCTACAATTGTCCCATTATCATTAACGGAAAGGGCGGCAACCCTACATGGCTTCAACAAAGACTACCTTCAAGAGCGCGGCTGCTGCCTACGGCACCCGTTAACTCTCTTCAATCGGTCCTCTAAAGAACCAAAACCACATTTTAAAAGCACATAAAACCAGGAGCTGGAGGCTACCTGTATGAAAAATGCAACCACCCGCGCAACCGTGCGCATATATAAAGAACATACCATGCGGCATGCCCGTGATTTTTGGCGTGTTGTTGTTGGCGTGCCCATTGCCCAGCTGTTTGACGACTTTCTAACCCCTTACTTCACCAGCCGCATCCTAACGCAGCTGGCCGTAGCGCAGCGCGCGGGTACCACGCTGAACTTCCACATGTTTGAGCCGTACCTGCTGGGCATAGTCATTAGCGAGGTTATCCAGCTGTGCGCCTGGAACTATGTGGTGCGCGGCCTGTGGCGCATGGAAATGCTTGTTATGGAAGACTTGTCCATGACCAGCTTTGCCCACCTGATGAGCATGAGCCAGCGGTTCTTTCACAACCGCTTTGGCGGGTCGCTGGTGAGCCAGACCAACAAGTTCATCCACGCCTACGAGCGGCTGTCCGACACGCTAGTGTGGAATATTTACAAGCTGTGCATTGCCTTTGTTTTCACCATTGCTATTTTGGTGCGGCCCGCGCCGATGTATGTGGCCGGCATTGTGTTCCTGGGTGTGGCCTACGGCCTGGTACTGGCGCGCATTAAGCGTGGCGAGCTGCCCTACAACCAACGCTGGGCCGAGCTGGAAACCACTGCCACCGGCCAGCTGGCCGACGCCATCACCAACATGACGGCCGTCAAAAGCTTTGCGCACGAGAAACTGGAAACCAAGCTGTACCGCCGCCGCGTCCAGGACATCACGCACCAAAGCATCAAAACCATGCGCTTCACCCTGGACCGAGAGATTGGCAGCAACGCCATCCAGCGCACGTTGAACCTTATGGCTATTAGCATCTCACTGTGGATGGCCATAAACGGCACGGTGCAGGTGGGGCTCATCTACCTAGTGCTGACGTACACCATTGGCATTATGCGACGGCTATGGGACCTGAACAATGTCTTCCGCAACCTGAACCGCTCGTTTGGTGATGCCCGTGACATGACCGAAATCCTGGCCATTGCGCCCGAGGTCAAAGACCCCGCCCAGCCCCAGCCTCCCGCCATGCATCGCGGCCGCATTCAGTTTGACAACGTGCACTTCCAGCACGGCGACGGCGGCGCGCGCGTGTTCCGCGGCATGGACCTGCACATAAAGCCGGGCGAAAAGATTGGCCTGGTGGGCCACTCTGGCTCGGGCAAGACCACGCTAACGCAACTGCTGCTGCGGCTGATGGACATCCAGAAGGGCGAGATTAGCATTGATGGGCAGAACATTGCCAGTGTGCGCCAGGCAGACCTGCGCAGCCGCATTGCCTACGTGCCACAAGAACCGCTGATGTTTCACCGCTCCATTATGGAAAACATCCGCTACGGCCAGCTAGATGCCAGCGATGAAGCCGTGGTGGCTGCGGCCAAAATGGCCAATGCGCACACGTTCATTCAGCAGCTGCCGCAAGGCTACGACACATTGGTGGGCGAGCGCGGCACAAAGCTCAGCGGTGGCCAACGCCAGCGCGTGGCCATTGCCCGTGCTATGCTAAAGAACGCACCGATCTTGCTGCTGGATGAAGCCACCAGCGCGCTGGACTCGGAAAGCGAGGTGCTGATTCAGGACGCGCTGTGGCGCCTAATGGAAGGCCGCACTGCCATTGTGGTAGCGCACCGCCTCAGCACCATCCAGAAAATGGATCGCATCATAGTGCTAGAAGCTGGCGAAATTGTCGAGCAAGGCTCGCACAAAGAACTGCAGCGCCACAAAAACGGCGTGTACGCAAAGCTGTGGGCGCACCAAAGCGGCGGCTTTTTGGAGTCATAAAAGGAGACGAAAACCCGTGCAAGATCCACCCAAAGACCTCAACAAACGCATTGCGCTGTTCTACTGGCGCGAAGCCTGGCGGTACCCAAAGTACGCGTGGGGCATTGTGTTTGTCATGCCCGTTACCCTGTTTCTTCACCAGTTCTTGCCGCCGCTGATTGCCGCGCACGTACTGGACAAGCTCTCGCACCAGGTCACCAGGCCGGACCAGCTGTGGCAGCAGTTTGGTGCCAGCCTGGTGTGGTATGCGGTGTCGCTGTTGCTAAGCATTGTGGTGCTTTGGCGCGTGCTGATTATTTTGAACTGGACGCTGGAAGGCCTGGTGATCCGCAACGTGTTGCGCAAGTCGTTTGATAACCTCATGAAGCTGGATGCCGCGTTTCATGCCAACCATTTTGGCGGTGCGCTGGTTAGCCAGACCAACAAACTGGCTAGCTCGTACATCCGGCTGGCCGACGCCTTGCAGTTCCAGTTTTACGGCTTGTTTATTTCGCTGATATTTACGTCGGTGCTGCTGTGGCGGCGCAGCGCTGTGTTTGTGGTGGCGCTGTGGGTGCTGTCGGGAGCATTTCTGGCTGCGGCTTTGCTGGTCACCAGAAACCTGCGCCAGCTATCGGCGCGCGAATCTTCGGCAGAAAACACTGCCACCGGCCAGCTGGCTGACGCCATCACCAACGTCATGGCTGTCAAAAGTTTTGCCAGCGGCGCGCGCGAAAGCCACCGTTTTCACCAGGCTACAGAAGACACGCGCATTGCCACCCGCGCCCTCATGTTTGGCACAACCAAAAAGGACGCCACGTTCTCGGCGTTCACCGGTACCATTGGCGTGCTGTCGCTGGTGCTGGCTGTCATAAGCGTGGTGCGGTTCCACGCCAACCTTTCCACTGTCTTTCTAATGCTGACATATACCGGCGAGGTTGCAGTGAAACTGTGGGAGATCAGCTCGCGCGCATTGCGCGATGTTAACCGAGGCCTGGGCGACGCCCGCGAGGGCATGATCACCCTGCTAACCCCGTCCACCATCCAGGACCCCAAACGGCCGGAACCCGTGCGCATTAAAAAAGGCGCCATTGCCTTTACCAACATGACGTTTACTCACGATGGCGCGGGCGAGGACCACTCGCTGTTTCGCAACTTTAGCCTGGACGTTCGCGCGGGCGAAAAGATTGGGCTGGTGGGCCACTCTGGCTCGGGCAAGACGTCACTGACCAAACTGCTGCTGCGCTACATGGATGTAGACGCCGGCGAAATTACCATTGACGGGCAAAACATCGCGCATATCAAACAAGACGACTTGCGCGCCCGCATTGCCTACGTTCCACAGGAACCACTGCTATTCCACCGATCCATCCGCGAAAACATTGCCTACAGCAACCCGGCCGCCAGTAGCGCCAGCATTGCCGCTGCGGCCCAGTCGGCGCACGCCACCGAATTCGTCAGCAGCCTGCCGCATGGCCTGGACACGCTGGTGGGCGAACGTGGGGTGAAGCTGAGCGGCGGCCAGCGCCAGCGTATTGCCATTGCCCGAGCCATGTTAAAAGACGCGCCTATTTTGGTGCTGGACGAAGCCACTAGCGCGCTGGATTCTGAAAGCGAGGTGCTTATTCAGGACGCATTGTGGAAGCTGATGCAGCATCGCACCGCGCTGGTCATTGCCCACCGCCTCAGTACGGTGCAAAAAATGGACCGCATTGTGGTGCTGGACAACGGCCGCATTGTCGAGCAAGGCACGCACAAAGAGCTGCTGCGCAAAAAAGGCGTATACGCCAACCTGTGGGCGCACCAAAGCGGCGGTTTTATTGAAAGCTAAGTGGTACAATAAAACCCTATGAGTTACTTTGAGGCGACCGATCGCCATACTTTAGCTTTGTTTTCGCAGGCCGCATGGCGCCACAAGCGGCTGCTGTTGCTGTCGGCGCTAAACCCCATTGGTACCATCTGCATGAGCACCCTCACCCCGCTGTACATTGGCAAAGCGCTGGCTGCACTGACGCATTCCACGGCGCAGGCACAGCACTATCTGCCGTATATTTTCGTGGTGGGCATTTTTGGGTTTTTGCTAAACCGGTTTGGTTTCGCCTACATGCTAGAGTTCCAGGCGCACGCCATGGGCGACTTGCAAATGCGCACGTTGCGCACGCTGCTTGGCCGCAGCATTGGCTTTCACAACGACAACGTTGGCGGCAAGCTGGTGTCCGATGCCATCGATTTTGTCGGTGCGTTCTCGCAGCTGACCAGCGCCGTACTGAACGGCATGCTGTCGCTGTTTATTATTCTGCTTAGCGGCTCGATCATCATCTTTTTTGATTCCTGGGAAATGGGCGCGTTCATTTTGGGCATGACCGTGCTGATAATGGGCATGGGCATTGCCGAAAGCCGGCGCCGGTCCGGCGTGCGCAAAAACCGGCTGCGTGTTACCAAAAACCTTACCAGCCACCTGGCCGACAGCATTGTAAACGCGCAAACAGTCAAAACTTTTGCGCGCGAGCCAGACGAGCTCTCGCGCCACGCCAAGCTCAACAACGCCCTGCTGAAACTGCGCATACACGACTGGCGCACGGCCGCCTACGGCGGCAGCAACCGCATAGGCATCCTCATGCTTTTTCAGCTGCTATTTGTGGTGTTGTCCATCCACCTGGTGAAGCATGACCCGCGCCTGCTGGGCATTGGCATTTTTGCGTTTACGTTTACCATGACGCTCAGCAACCGGCTGTTCGAGGTAAACGTACTGCTGCGAAACATTGAAGATGCGCTGCTGCAGGCCTCGCCCATGACTGAGATCATGCTGGAAACGCCCGAAATTTTGGACGCGCCCGGTGCCAAGCCGCTGGAAGTGAAAGACGGCAAGCTAGAGCTGCGCGACGTCACCTTCAGCTACCACGACGGCACGGCCAGCGAGCCGGTCTTCCAAAAACTCAACCTGCACGTTCGGCCTGGCGAAAGGGTGGGCCTGGTGGGACCAAGCGGCGGCGGCAAGTCTACCCTCACCCGCTTGCTGCTGCGGTTCGAGGACATTGACGACGGCGAGATAACCATTGACGGACAGAACATTGCCGGCGTAACGCAGCGCTCGGTGCGGCAGGCTATTTCCTATGTACCGCAGGAACCGCTGCTATTCCACCGCCCGGTCCGCGAAAACATTGCCTACGGCAAACCCGGTGCCAGCCTGCAAACCATACGCCAAGCTGCCAAAATGGCTCATGCCGACGAGTTCATTCGCTCGCTAAATGACGGCTACGACACCGTGGTGGGCGAACGCGGCGTCAAGCTCAGCGGCGGCCAGCGCCAGCGAGTGGCTATTGCCCGGGCCATGCTGAAAAACGCGCCCATACTTATTTTGGACGAAGCCACCAGCGCGCTGGACTCTGAAAGCGAGGTGCTTATTCAGGACGCGCTGTGGAAGCTCATGCAAGACCGCACGGCCATTGTCATTGCCCACCGCCTCAGCACCATCCAGAAAATGGATCGCATCATTGTACTGGACGGCGGCGCTATTGTAGAAGAAGGCTCACACAAAGAGCTGCTGGACAAAAAGGGCCTGTATGCCAAACTGTGGGCACACCAAAGCGGCGGCTTTTTGGAAGAATAACCGCAGACGGCCGGCTAGTGCGCCGGTTTTTCCAGCCGGGGTTCTCGCACCTGCTGCCCCCACTCGCGCCACACCAGCCATACAATCACCGCATCCAGGACGGTCAAAAACACCATGCCCCAGCTGAAGCTCGTTGCAATTCGATACAGCTGGTACGCTATGAACAGCCCCAGCGTAAACAGCGCAAACGGATACGCCCACAGTTTGTTCCGCAGCAGTGACACCACCAACACAATTTTAATAATCCCGTGCGACAGCAAAAACAGCGCGGCAAACAACGTGCTGCCATGTTCCAGCGAATGACTGTAGCTGATGACGTGCGTGGCGATGAAATCGTGCGGGTCGTGGCTGAGCTCGTGTTGCGTTACAAACTGCGTGATGGCATCCAGGTGTGGTTTTACCACCAGCACCAGCACACCGCCCAGCAGTTCCATGACGCCATCAATGCCTTTTATGATGATGCCAATTTCGTACGTGCGGTCCAGAAGCGACTTGGGGTGAAACCATGACATGCCCTCAACTATACTGCATGTGCAGCAAAAAAGCAGGCGAAACGGCCCGGCCGCCGGCACATACATCCGCGCCGGCCACAAAGGTCATGCTAGAATAAACCCTATGAGGACACCCAAACATGGAAGCTGACGTGGCCATCATAGGCGGCGGCTACTACGGCGCCACCGCCGCGCTAGAGATACAGGCAGCGCGGCCAGACCTGAACGTTGTTATCCTGGAACGTGAGGCGGCGTCTTTTGGCCGAGCCTCCAGCACCAACCAAGGCCAACTGCACTTAGGGTACTTGTACAGTAAATTCCCACAAGTGGCCCAGGAGTGCATCCAAAATGTCACAGAGTTTACCCAGCACTACGCCGAAGCGGTCAACCAAGACGACACCGTCTACTACGGCATCCACCGCGACTCAGAAATATCTGCCAAAGATTACGAAGCGTTCTGCGCCAGCCTGGGGCTGCCTCTGCAACGCGTAGCGCAGCCCAGCGAAGCCTTTTTTGGGTCGCCCCTTGCCAGCGTGTACAAAACCGCGGAGAAAACATTCAGCAATGCCCGGCTGCAGCATCTGCTGCAAAACCGGCTGACAGCCAGCCACATCAAAACGGTTCACTCGTTTCCGGTTGATATCGTCCGCGCTGCAGATGGCGGCTTTTTGGTTGCCAATGCAGCGGGTGAAAGCGTCCGGGCGCGGACAGTCATCAATGCAACGTTTGCCGACGGCAATGCGCTGCACAAGCGGTCCGGCTTTGCGCCACTGCCGCTTGACCACGCCGTGTTCTTGCATTTTTTGGTAGACTTGCCCAAAGAATATCGCGGCATGGGGCTGTCCGTGGTACGAGGGCCATTTGCTGCGTTGGCGCCCAACAAAGACGGCCAGGCGTCGCATATTTTGGCATCGGGTCAGTTCCGTGTGGTACGCTCGGGACACATCGACGCACCTTCGGAAGCCATTACTCAGGAAGAAATTACCGCCCGCTACAAACAGGCCGTACACGAAGCAGCCCCCTACATGCCCGCCCTGCACGCCGCCCGCTTTGCCGGGCACACCATTGGCACGCGGACCAACTACATAGACCCCGCAACACACATAGCCGCCAGCCGCGCCGTTGTTCTGGAAAACTATGGCGACATGGCCGGCTATCACTGCGTGTTCGGCGGCAAGGTGACCTGCCTTTCGGAAATAAGTGCGCCGTTGCGCGCAATTGCAAAGGAGCTTTAGATGCCGGCACGCGTAGAACCTGGGCTAGAACTGGTAGAAGCACAGCCACCCTGCATAGCGGTTACATTTATAGACGCGGCCCGCCAGCCGTTTGACATAGCAGCAGACAATCGCGGCCAAGCCTTTGTGTTTGAACGGCTGGACAGCCCGGCGGTTTTCATTGAAGTTATACAAACCCGGGCCGGCAATGTCCGGGGCAACCACGTCCACCAGCACTGCACCGAAACCCTGCAGGTTATTGCAGGCAACGTAACCCTGTACCTGCTGTGCGAACACCAAAAGCATGTTTTTGGGCGCAACATGAAACAGGGTGACGCCGTTATCATCCGCAAGGGCACAGCGCACGCCTTGTACTCGACGGACGATTCATCGTGTGTTGTCTTTTTCGACCAAGACCCGCGGAACGACCGGGCGCGAGTGCCCGTCCTGCAGTTCTAATCGGCTTGGGCGGGCGCTTCTGGCTTGTCGCCAGGCTTGGGGGCGGCGCCGGACTCGGCAGCGGGAGCCGATGATTCTTCGGCGGCGGGTTCAGTGGCCTCGGCTTCTTCGCCTTCAGCGGCGGCTTCTGGTTCTTCGGTGCCGCCGGCTGCGTCGTTGGCAGCCTGCAGGGCGCTGGGCTCAAAAACGGTGGCCAGGGTGTGGGCAGGGTCGCTTTTTATTGTTACACCTTCTGGTACGTGCAGGTCGGCCACTGTCAGCGTGTCGCCCACTTCTACCAGTTTTTCGCCGCTGGCTTCCAGGCTGTCGGGCAGGTGCTTGGGCAGCGCCTCTACCTCTACCATTTCCAGCTGGTGCAAAACAATCAGGCCGGCGCGTTCGGCCGGGCTGGCATCGTTGCCTTCGTCAAATACAACGTGCACAGGTATTTCGGCCTGGACTTTTTCGTTGGCCTTTACCGCGTTGAAAACCACGTGGCGCAGCAGCTGCTTTTTTGGGTCAAGGTCAGCAGATTTGATCAGTGCGGTGTAGTGTTTGCCATTGGCTTTCAGGGTGACGGGGTGGTGTTTGCCGGCGCGTTGGTAGGCCTTGGCAATTTCGATGTACGGCGCCATAACAACCACCGACGCTTTGCCATGGTCATGAATGACAGCAGGCACCATTCCCTCGGCGCGCAGGCGCTTTACTTGCTTGCCCAGCACCTCGCGCTTATCCAGCGTCAAAATAATTTCTTCCATAGGGTACCTTATCCTCCTGTTTTGTATCTGCCCATCACACCTAGTATAGCATTCTTTCGCTGTCAGCCGGACAGTGGACGGCAAAGCTTTTTCCCGGTAGAGTAAAGGGGATGAATGTAGACACCATTATCCAAAGCGGCGGGCTGGCAGCTATTATGGCGGTTATTTTTGCCGAGTCTGGCATGCTGATTGGGTTCTTTTTGCCGGGCGATACGCTGCTGCTGGCGGCCGGCATTTTTGCAGCGCAGGGCAAGCTGCCCATTGTGCTTACCATTGTGCTGATTGCCGTAGCGGCTATTTTGGGCGATAACACCGGCTATCAAATTGGCAAGCTGTCCGGCCGCCGCCTGTTTCGCAAAAAAGACGGCATTTTGTTCCGCCAGGAATACGTGGAACGTGCCGAGCACGTGTACGAAAAATTCGGCGGCAAAATTATGCTGCTGGCGCACTTCATTCCCATTGTGCGGACATTCGCGCCCATTGTTGCTGGTGTGGCTCGTATGCCGCGCTGGCAGTTTTTTGCGTTTGACGCCATTGGCGATGCGGCCTGGGCGGCCATTACCACATTGCTGGGCTACTGGTTTGGCAGCAAAATTCCCAACATTGATCACTACATTTTACCAACCGTGGGCGTGGTCACGCTTATTACGCTGGGCCCCATGATTTGGCATGTGGTGGGCGACCGCGAAACGCGCACCCGGCTGCTGGCAAAGCTGCGTCGCAGCCGCACTAACAGCTAGCGCAAAGAACCAAAAGGCGCTACAGCATGCGCTGCAGGAACTGGCCGGTGTACGAGGATTTGGCACGAGCAACGTGCTCGGGCGTGCCCTCGGCTACCACTTGACCGCCGCCAGCGCCGCCTTCCGGGCCCATGTCAATCAGCCAGTCGGCCGACTTTATAACATCCAGGTTGTGCTCAATAATAACCATGCTGTTGCCGGCATCAACCAGCGCATGCAGCACGTGCAGCAGCTTGTCGACATCGGCCATGTGCAGGCCGGTGGTGGGCTCGTCTAGAATGTACAGCGTGCGTCCGGTGGGGCGGCGCGAGAGCTCGGTGGCCAGCTTGATGCGCTGCGCCTCGCCGCCGGACAGCGTAGTGGCCGACTGGCCCAGGGCAATATAGCCCAGGCCCACGTCCACCAGCGTTTGCAGTTTGCGCGCAATGCTAGGCTGGTTTTCGAAAAACGCCAGGGCTTGCTCGCAGGTCATTTCCAAAACGTCGCTGATGGCCTTGCCCTTGTAATGAATCTCGAGCGCTTCGCGGTTGTAGCGCTTGCCGTGGCACACCTCGCACGGCACGTACACGTCGGGCAAAAAGTGCATTTCAATTTTGATAATGCCGTCGCCGGCACAGTTTTCGCAGCGCCCGCCCTTGACGTTAAAGCTGAAACGACCGGGGCTGTAGCCGCGCAGCTTGGCCTCGGGGGTTTGGGCGAACAGCTCGCGGATGGGCGTGAAAAGGCCGGTGTAGGTAGCTGGGTTGGAACGCGGCGTGCGGCCAATGGGCGACTGGTCGATCACAATGGCTTTGTCCAGTTGTTTGATGCCCTCAATGTCGTCGTGTTTACCTGGCACGGTGCTGGCGCGCATCAGGCGGGCCTGCAGCTCTTTGGCCAAAATGTCATTAATAAGGCTAGACTTGCCCGAGCCGCTCACCCCGCTAACCACCACCAGCTGGCCCAGCGGAATGGTGACGTCAATGTTTTGCAGGTTGTGCTCGCGCGCACCGCGGATCACCAGCTCTTTGCCGTTGCCCTTGCGGCGTTTTTTGGGCACGGCAATGGTTTTGGTGCCGGACAAATACTGGCCGGTAATGCTGTCCTTGTTTTTGGCAACGTCGTCGGGATGGCCGGCCGCCACTACATGGCCGCCATGAATGCCGGCACCCGGGCCAATGTCCAACAAGTAGTCGGCAGTGCGAATGGTATCTTCGTCGTGCTCTACCACCAGCACCGTGTTGCCCAGGTCGCGCAAGTGCTTCAGCGTTTTGATTAGCCGGTCGTTGTCACGCTGGTGCAGGCCAATGCTGGGCTCGTCCAGCACGTACAGCACGCCTTGCAGGCCCGAGCCAATTTGTGTGGCCAGCCGAATGCGCTGCGCCTCGCCGCCGGACAGCGTAGTGGCGCTGCGCAGCAGCGTCAGATAGTTCAGCCCCACGTCTTGCAGAAATTTCAGGCGCGAGCACACTTCCTTCAGCACCAGCTTGGCAATGTGCATGTGTTGCTCGCTTAGCTTAAGGCCGTCCGTGAACGCGTAGGCGTCGTCAATGGACATTTCGCAAATGTCCATAATAGACTTGTCGGCTACGGTAATGGCCAGGACCTCGGGCTTCAGCCGGCGGCCGTTGCAGGCATAGCATGGCTTTTCAACCATGAAACGCTCAATGTCGTGGCGCATGAAATCGCTGTCGGTTTCTTTGTGGCGGCGCTGGAGGTTGGGGATGACGCCCTCGTAGGTTGTTTCAAAAGCGCGGCCGCCGCCCAGGGCAACGCGGTACGTTTCCTTGCCGGTGCCGTACAAAATCCGGTGCAGGTCTTCTTTTTTCAGTTCGCCAGTGGGCACGTGCAGGCTGAAGTGGTACTGGTCGGCCACGGCCTGCATTTTTTTCATGTACCAGGCGTCGGTGCTCACGCGGTTGAATGGGCGGATGGCGCCCTCGGCAATGGTCAGCCGGCCGTTGGGGATGACCAGGTCTGGGTCTACTTCCAGGCGAGAGCCCAGGCCAGTGCACACCGGGCAAGCGCCGTGCGGGCTGTTGAAGCTGAAGGTGCGCGGCTCCAGCTCGGGTATGGTTACCTCTGGGTGGTCAATGCAGGCGTACATCAGACTGTATTGGAACTCTTCCTGGCTGTCGGCGTTGACTACGCGCAGCTTTCCCTCGGCGGCTTCCAGGGCTTGTTCCACGGATTGCGCCAGCCGGCCGCGGCTTTCTTCGTCATTTACCAGGCGGTCAATCACTACCTCTATGGTGTGTTTGTATTTTTTGTCCAGGGACGGGAACTCGTCCAGCGCGTACACCACACCGTCCACGCGGGCGCGGGCAAAGCCGGCGCGCATGTATTGTTCGGGGATGTGCTCGAACGCGCCTTTTTTGTCAGTCACCACCGGCGCCAAAATCATCAGGCGCGCGCCCGCAGGCAGCGCCGTAATTTGGTCAACAATATTGGCCGTGGTTTGACGCGTCACCGGCTTGCCGCAAACCGGACAGTGCGGCGTGCCAATGCGGGCAAACAGCAGGCGCAGGTAGTCATATATTTCTGTCACGGTTGCAACCGTCGAGCGCGGGTTGCGGCTGGTAGATTTCTGATCAATAGAAATTGCTGGGCTTAGGCCGTCTATCTGTTCCACGTCCGGCTTTTCCATCAGCCCCAAAAACTGCCGGGCGTAGCTGGACAAACTTTCCACGTAGCGCCGCTGGCCCTCGGCGTAAATGGTGTCAAAAGCCAGTGACGATTTGCCCGAGCCACTCAGGCCCGTAATCACCACCAGCTTGTTGCGCGGCAAATTAACCTCAATATTTTTGAGGTTGTGCTCGCGCGCTCCCTTGACGACAATCTGCTCACTCATAAACAGAAAAATTATACGCTAAAACGAGCGTCTTTTCCAGTCCTGCCCGCCCTGCTACTGCAGCTGGTGCTGTATATCCTGGATCATTTCCAGGCTTTTGAGAGGCGATAGCGCGGCCGCGTCCATAGTGCGCAGGTCTGTTAACGCGTTCTGGGCGCGTCGGGTTCTAAGGTTGCCCTTCCAGGACTCAGCAAAATGGCGAGATTCAACGTACAGGCTGTGGCCGTCTGGCCCCTTCATTAGCATCATCGCGTCTGCAACAACCCCGGCGCGAAACGGCACTACGCGCAACCAGCTTTGTTCGTCTTCGGCAGCGCCGTCTTCTGCTTTTGCAAGCCAGCGAGTGGCAACCTGCCCCAAATGTTCCAGCTGCTGGCGTTGCGCTTCGCGGCCGGCCACCTCGTTGCGCAGCGCAGCTTCGCCCACCAGCACCTGCACAAATCTATCGGCAGGCGCCTCTGTCCCCACCAACGATTCGCCCCGCGCCAGCTTAACAGCCACCAACGCGTCAACCGCTTGCGGAGAAAATGGCCAGCCGCTCCCGCCAACCACCGCCCTAGCGTACGCTTCGGTTTCCAAAGCCCCGGGCACCACCGTGGTGTTGGCTATTTGGGCGAACGTTGCCTGCTCTTCATTCCAGATGAGCTGCGCATATGCCGGGCGCAGGACATGCGCTGCCTCCAGCATGTCTATTCGCGCTTCTGCTGTTGTGGGTAGGTTCATGGCTGCTCCAAAACTGCTTATGTTTCCACTGTAGATTACACGACGCTGCGGCTGTTGCCAAGTTCCGCGGTACAATACCTACTATGAACCAACGCAAAAAATCGTGGTGGCAGCAGGTGCCGCCGGCAGTGCGCAAACCGCTGGTGTTCGTGGCGGGATCTGCCGTGGTGATTGCCGGGGTGATTGGGTTTGCCCTGCCTGTTTTGCCGGGCTGGCCATTGTTTTTTGTGGGCTTTGCTATTTTGGCTACCGAGTTTGCTATAGCCGAACGCCTGCGCGACTGGATGATCGCCGTATTCAAACGCTGGTTGCTGCGGATTCGCCGGATATTCCGCAGCTAAAGTGCCATCTCATTACGCTTACGTTTATAATATGTTTGCTTTCAGTACAAACATATGTAAAATGATAACTAATAGAGTTTTACGGCAAGCGGGGGTCGCACATGTCCGAAATTATTGTCCTGGGGCTTATTCCAGGCACCCATGTACAAATTACTTTTATGCTTTGGCTGGTGCTGGCAGCTGGCGGCAGCGTGCTGCTTTTGGCGCGGCGCGGTTACCGGGCGCGGCTGTTTCAAAACTGGCTGATCATTACCACGTTGCTGATGATGACGCGGCGGCAACCGCACGCGCGGCGCATTGCAGTGGTTGGCTAGCGCTAGAAGTCTTCGGCGGCGGGTATGATGCTTTCGCCGTACAGTTTTAGCTCTTCCAGCAGGTACTGTTGGTGCTGCGTCAGCGTGTCTTTGGCTATGATGTCCTGCAGCCGGCCAAAGTATTTGGCCAGACGGCTTTGCTGTCCGCCTGTTGTCAGCCGGCGGCGGCAAAAATCTTCCCATGCGGCACGCTCGTCGGCGGAAAGTGCCTGCGGAAAGTTGCGGGCTTTGTATAGCGGCAGCAGGGCTTCCAGGCGATCATCGTGAAAGTCTAGCCCCAGGCTTCCCAGCTCGGACGGTTCGGCTGCACGTACAACGCGCTCGGCCTGGCGGTCGTGGTCGTCGAAAAATCCGTCGTATATGCGGCCGTCTACTTCCTGTTCGTTAGCCAGGAAGCTGGCCTGGCGTTTGCCTTCCAATAGCTCGTTGGCTTCCAGCAAGCGGGCGGCAAAGTCGGGCATGGCACGCAAGCCGGCGGCGTGGCGCTGGATAACTTTTAGGTCCAGCTGCAGACGCGCCTGGCTGGCTTCGTCCAATACAGCCAAGGGCGCCACGGCCGGGCAATGGTTGAACTGCAGCGTTTTGACGGGCAGGCGCGGCTCGGTACGGTCTTTTTTCCAGCGCCACAGCTCGGCCAGCTGGGCTGGTGTCAGGTTTTGGTACTGCAGCGGGTCGTGGCGCAGGTCGTACACCAGCATGCCCTGTTTTTTGGGCGCATCGACAATAGCTTGCACCACTGTTGTTTTCTCAAACTCGGACGGATACTGGCCACTGGTATATATGAAAGGCTGGTGGGTGCGGGCCAGGTCGGCCACTTTGCGCTTGTCGCGCATGCCCAGCAAAAACTCGAAGAGCTTGGGCTGCTTGCCCATGATCAGCCGTGCAACGGCAATGGTGGCATGGACGTCGCTGAGCGCGTCGTGGGCGTGCGCGTGGTCCAGCTGGTTCAGGCCGGTTAGCAGTTCCAGCCGGTTGGTGGGTTTGCCATGAACGTCAAATGGCCACTGGATGCCGTCCGGCCGCAGCGCGCGCGTCATGCGTACTACGTCCAAAAGATCCCAGCGCGAGCGGCCGTCCTGCCACTGCCACTCGTACGGATCATAAAAGTTGCGATAGTGCAGGCAGCGCATGAACTCGTCGTCGAACCGCACCGTGTTGTAGCCCAAAAAAATGGTGTGCGGCGTGGCAATGTGCTGGGTAAAATGCCGCAGGAACTCTACCTCGCGCATGCCGTCGGCAATGGTCGACTGCGGCGTGATACCGGTAAGCAGCACGGCGTCGGGCTCGGGCACAATGTCTTCGGTCATGCGGACCAAAATGTCCACCGGCTCGCCAATGGGGTTCAGCGCCATGTCGGTGCGCTGGCCGGCAAACTGCATAATGCGCGCCTCCCGCGGGTTGAACCCGCTGGTTTCTAGGTCGTAGAAGAAAAAGCTGGCTGCCATATGCGCCAGTGTATCATCATTTGCGGGCAAGTGCTTGCCGCGCGCCCGTTTTTTAGGCTGCGGCCTGGCCGCGGAAGCGATGCAGCAAACCGGCAATGCGGCCAGCGACGTGCTGACGGCGGGCCCGGCCCGGGGACGCGGGGTTTTCGGCGGCGAATTCCTGCACTGGCAATGCTGCCACAATGCCTGCAATCAGGTCAATTTCATCAGAACGCGCCGGCCGGTACCCGCCTTCTGCCTTTACCGTCAGGGTGTAGTCGTGCCCTTCGCCCAGCGCCTTTGGCGGAACGCTGTGCAGCCGTGCTTTTCGGTCGCCCAACTGCACGGCCCACACGCCGGTGCCCACCACCAGGTCGCTGCGGTTCATTTTGTATGGCGCAACTAACACGGGTTGCGGGGCGGCGTCCTCGTCCGTGCCAGGCCACACGCCCTCAATAATTTTGTCCGAGCGGTCCAAATGCGTCAGCAGCGGCAAGGCAGTTTCAAAGACATCGCGCTGGGCATCGGTCATCACATCAGCTTCGGCAGTTTGCCGCACTTCACCTGTCATAATGCGTGCTATTATACCCTACTATTTGTCTTCAGTCAATATGCTTATGCTCGCATGACCTCTATAATAATTGTGAGCCGGTTCAGTCCGGCGTTTTTGCGTGTATTTTGGTTGTCTTGTCCGTTCATCTGCTGCGCTTTTGGCGCGTGCCTTTGTGGCAGCAGATGAACGGACGAAGAACACGGGAGTGGGTTATGAGTCGACGAAGTACGTGCCGGCGTCGAACATCACGGCCAGCGTGTCGGGTGCGAGTTTGTCCTCGCTATCGTACAGGCCGCCCGGCAGCGGAAGGTGAACCTCCAGGAACTTGTCGGCCACCTCCCGGGCCAAAACCTCGGCTTCGCGGCGGGACCACGCCCGGGTGTTCAGATACAGCGCGTTGCCGTCGATCTCGCACTGCGACACGACCAGCCGGAACAGGTGCTCCAGACGCTTGACCTCAACGGTCCAACGGCCAGACTCCAGAACAAGCCGCATCCGTATGCCGCCGTCGAATGAACGACGGACCGAAGTCTCGAACCGACACAGGCCCTGGTACTGGGGCGTGACGTACCGCTCCAGCAGGTCCACGACGGATCGCTCCAGTGGCGTGCCCCACAGCTGGCGCATGATCTCCAGCGAGTGGCTCTGCTGGTCCAGACGGACCGACAGCGGGTACTGCGCCCCGGCCACCTGGCTCAGATGCTGCGAGAGCAGCGTCTGCAGCAGCTGCATGGAGGTTTCGTCGTTGTCGGCGCCAAAGAAGATCTTCACGCTGAAGCAGCGCTCGTCCACCGACACCGCCTGCGGACCCAGCCGGTTGATGCAGTGGGCCAGCCGGCCGGCGCTTGGCGTTACGGGCATTTCGTTCCCCAATCACTCGGTGTTCGTTGCCTCAATTTGAGACGAGTATTATTCTACAATAAAAAACGGCTTCTTTCAATAAAACCAGCTTCGCGGGTAAAGAGCTGGGCGTAAAAGCCTAACCGCGGTTCAGCAGCTGGCGGTACCGCCACAGCGTGGCAGCCAGGCCGACAAATGCTGCGGCCATAAATACGTTGGCGCCTGTGCCGGTGTGCGGCAAGGTTTGGCTGGCCGGAGGCTGCGTGGTAGCTGGCGCGGGCGAGGCGGGTTTGGGCGTGGACGGGGCGGTAGGCTTGGCCGGGGCTGGCGTTGCGGGAGCCGGCGCGGCAGCGGTACACGATTTACTGCCGCCATGGATAGTCCCCAGCTGCTGCGCACCGTTGTACACGGCCGAGCCGTTGGCGTCAGTGGGGCTGGAACCATTCAGCACATACGCCTGGTAGTAGCAGCCGGGCAGTTTGAGCGTCAGCGTCTGAGTGCCGGGCGCAAAAATGCCAGTGGTGTACACAAAAAGTTTTTGCTGTGACACGGGCTGGCCGTCGGTAGCGTTGGGCGCCTGCCAAACTGCCATGCTTACGGGCAGTTTGCACGTTGCTTCATCGCCCTGGATGTTGATGGTTGCGGAGAGCGTGCCGTCGTTGTTGGTAACAAATGCATCTTTGCCGTCTCCGGAAGTGCCCATGCTGGCCTGGCACGGCGTGGCCGCAGCTTGCGCAATTGCGGCAGGCGCCAGCGCCATTCCCACCGCTAGAACACAAAGGATATATCGAATTCGTTTCATGATTGCCTCGCGTCGCCATGGCAGTTTGCCGGCGGCAGGTTTAATCTTACTGTACTATAGTCTTTTTGAACTGTCAAAAGTATGAGTGGGCTGGAAAGAACGCCTCGACCGCGGCGAGGGGTGCCGCAGCGTGATGTGCCGCGGGGCAGGTGTCATCGCTGGATCGTCAACGGCAGCGCAGCCGGAGACTGAAGTTTTTGAGACCTGAGGCTCAAAAATTCAGGCCCCGAGCGTGAGCGGATCCAGCGATGACACCTGCCCCGCGGCGCTCCATATTACAAACGACATTCGGACTAATGCCCGCCGGAACAAGCGGCTAGTATACCAGCTCGCCAGCAGCGCCAATAATCACACGGTCGCCCGGAGCCACGCCGCTGCGTTCCAGCTGATGCAAAATGCCCATTTTGCGCATGATGTCGCGCAGACGCTGCACGCCCTCTTCGCTGGTAAAGTCGGTGCGGGCGGCAAAGCGCTCAATCTTTTTTCCGCTGACCACAAACGCATGCTTCTCGCGCGTAACGTGCCAGGCTTCGTCCGTGCTGGGCAAACGCAAGACGGGCATGTCGTCGGCAGCGGTCTCGGCAGCTTCGGCTTGGTGGGCGCGAGCCTGCTCCACCAGCAAACGCGCGGCGCGCAACAGCTCCGGAACATGCTGGTGAGATTGCGCGGATATGGCAAACAGCGGCGTGTCGGCGGGTGCGACCTTTTTCAGCTGCGTCAGTTGGTCGGCAATAATGTCGCTGTCCAGGCCCTCGGTTTTGGTCAGCGCAATAATCTGCGGCCGGGACGACAAGTCTACTTTATACGCGCGCAGCTCGTCCTGAATGGTGCGATAGGCTGCGGCAACGTCGTCCTGGTAGGCGTCCACCAAGTGAATAAGCACGGCCGTCCGTTCCACGTGCCGCAAAAAGTCGTCGCCCAGGCCCTTGCCCTGCGACGCGCCTTCAATCAGCCCGGGAATGTCTGCAAACAGCAGGCTGGTCTCGCCGTCCACATCCACCACGCCTAGGTTGGGACGAATAGTGGTGAACGGGTAGTTGGCAATTTCCGGCTGAGCATTGCTAATGACGCTCAGCAGCGTGGACTTGCCGGCATTGGGCAAGCCCACCAGGCCAACGTCAGCAATCATTTTCAGCTCCAGCTGTGCTTCCACGTGCTGGCCGGCTTCGCCTTTTTCGGCAACGCGCGGGGCTTGGCGGCGGGAACTGACAAAGTGCGCATTGCCAAAGCCACCCTTGCCGCCCGCGGCAATCACCGCACGCTGGCCATCCGCGGCAAGGTCTGCCAGGATAGCGCCCTGCATGTCAGCCACCACTGTGCCCACGGGCACGGCCACTTCCAGGTCGGCGCCGCCTCGGCCGTGCTTGCGCTGTTTGCCGCCAGGCGCGCCGCTGTGCGCCTGCAATTCTTTCTGATACCGAAAGCTGGCCAGCGTGTTCTGGTTGCGGCTGGCCACAAAGATGACACTGCCGCCATTGCCGCCGTCGCCGCCATCAGGGCCGCCACGGTCTACAAATTTCTCATGCCGAAAGCTGACCACGCCGTCACCGCCGTCGCCCGCCTGGATGATCACCAGCGCTTTGTCTACAAAACTCATGCCGTCAGTATACCGTATTACCCACTCTTTTACTATTTTGTGCAAGGCCTACCGATAGATGTAGTGCTCGAACTGCGACGCCGACACCCAACCGCTTTGCCCCACGCGGGCAAAGCCGGCCAGCCCGTTCATGTCCCGGAACTGAATTTGCGTACCGTCTGCGGACACGCCATCCACCACAGCCACGTGGCCTTCGGCGCCGCGGTCGGTCTGGGCAATGGCGCCCAGACGCGGCACGCTGCTGACGGTCCAGCCGCTCATCGGCGCCAGGTTGTCCCAGGTGTTGGCGTTGCCCCAGTTGGATGGCACGGAAATTTGCGTGGCAACGTACCAGGTGCAAAACCCGTAGTCATACCCGTTGGAACCGTAAATGGCCGTTGTGCCAAAGGCGTAGCCCGTGCTGCCGTAGCGGGACGACACCGACAGCGAGGCCACCGGCTGCCGGCCGTTGGGAATGATAATTTTCTCTCCCACCTGCAGGCCGCTCAGCTCGGCGTCGTTGTAGGCAATGATCTGGTCCTTGCTGGCGTTGAACTTGGCCGCCAGGCTGTCGGGCGTGTCGCTGCCTTGCACGGTATACACCAAGCCGTTTACCGGCGGAATATTCAAGAACGTCCCGGCAGCTACCGCGTTGGTCGACAAGCCATTGGAGCCCATGATGCTATCTGACGTCACGTTGAACTTGGCCGCAATAGACGCCACCGTGTCGCCGGCCTGCACCTGATACGTACGGATGTCGCGGCGGCTTTTCAGGCTGGTGGCTACCTGCTGCGGCTTGGACACTACGGTGTTGTCCACGGGGGTAATGGCCAGCTCGGCGCTAACGCTGTCAGCTTGGTTGGTAACAGCCGTAGCCTCTGGCAACTGCGTCATGCGCGCCAGGTTGACCGCAATGTCGGCCGACGATAACTGGTCCAGCGGGTCGGCCACTGCCTGCGTATCGGCGGTGGCGGCACTGGCCAGCGAGGGGTGCGCGCCCGACGTATCGCCGCGCAGCACCACAAAAGCCACGCCCACCAGCAGCACCACATTCGACACAAGCAGCACCGTACGCACAAAACGGCGCCGCGCCATCTTGCGCACGACACGCGTTTGCAAACGGTGTACCAGCTCGCCGGGACGCGTTGGCTCGGCGTGCTGTTTCACTGTCTGGGTTGTTATATGACTAATGGCATACTCCTTTGACTTGTTAGTCAATGTCGTTACTATGTCTGGCAGTCGTTTGGCAACTGGCGATATCAGGAAAAGTATTAGAAAATAAAACCGCGTGCATTGCCACCTTCCAGTATACCAGCCCCTTGTGCTTTTTCAAGGTTCTATCCAGGTTCGCCTGTTGGCAAAAAACACGGCAAGCCTACTGGCCGCACAGCTTGTGGCAATACTGCTGCGTCAGTGCCTGGTGTTCTTCATACGTCTGCGAAAAGTGCGTCACGCCGTCGTCGCCGGTTACAAAAAACAGCCAGTCCGTGCCAGCCGGGTGCGCCACCGCCTGCAGCGCCGAAGCGTTCACGTTACTAATAGGCGTTGGCGGCAGGCCTTTGTGCAGCAGTGTGTTGTAGGGGCTGTCGTATGTTGTGGATAGTTTTTGGCCGGCCAGTATGGCGCCGTAGTACGCGGTTACGTCCGACCCCAGCGTCATGCCCATACGCAGCCGCTTCAAAAATATCTGCGCCACCTGCGTGCGGTCTGCCGGCTTTGACACTTCCTGCTCCACAATGGACGCCAGAATAATACCCTGGTACGTGCTGACACCTTGCTTGGTAAACGCAGCGCGGAGGTCGGGCGTAATCTGCTGGTTCATTTCGTCCAGCGAGCGGCTGATGATGGACTGCGCACTGGTGCTGGCGGTTTTTTGGAACGAGTCCGGGTACAGGTAGCCCTCCAGGCTGGCGCCGGCAGGCTTGTCAACCAGTGCCGGGTTGTCGGCGTACTGAGCCGGGTCCAGGGCCTTGTCAACGTCGGCGCTGGTAAAGCCGTCATTGATAAGCGTTGTACGAACCTGGTCCAGGCGCTGGCCGGGCAAAATGGTCACCAGGTTGGTGGCAATTTTACCGTGCGTCAGCTGCGAGACAATCTCCTGCACGCTTTGGTTGGGCTGAATGTTGTAGGTGCCGGCCTGCAGGTCGTCGCGAAGATCCTTGCCGCTGACGTATAGCTTGAACGCCCAGGTGCTGCGGATGAGCCCTTGCTGTTTCAGCAGGGCGGCAATTTGCGACACCGACGCCCCTTCCTTCACCGTCACCAACTGCACACGCTGGCTGGTGCTAACCGGCCGCAGGCCATCGGTATACACACGCCGCACAACCAACGTGGCGACGGCCACCACCAAAACTATTGCCAGGCCCACCCACAACAAGCGGCGCGGCCAGCGGCGCCGGCGCGGCGCTGCAGTAAAACGTTTCATACGCGTACCTCCTTTACGTGCTCGCGCAAAAAATCTTCCAAAATGTAGGTGGCGGCCAGCGCGTCTATGTCTTCTTTGCGATACGGCTTGCCGCGGGCAATCAGCTCGACCTCGGCTTGGCGGGAGGTCACAGCCTCGTCCTGCCAGTGCACCGGCAGCGATACGTGCTTTTGCAGTTCCCGCACAAAATTGCGCACGCTCTGCGTCTGCGCCGTTTCCTGTCCATCCAGGCCGCGGGGCAAACCCACCACCAACGCCGCAGCGTCCTGCTCGGTCAGCAGCTGCTGCATGCGTACCATAATATCATCGGTATGCGCCAGTGTAGTAAGCGGGGCAGGCATCAGCGCGCCGGCGTGCGCCACAGCCACCCCAATCCGCCGGTGACCGACGTCCAGGGCGACATAGCTGTGATTATCGTTTTGCATTAGACGCGGATGCTTGGGGTTTCTCGATCTGGATGGTTATCTTGCTGGTCTTTTTGGGAATGGCCGAGACCCAGAAGGGGCTCAGGTGTACATCCACGCTGGTGACGCTGGGGTTGGACTTTATGATCTGCTCGGCATCGCCGGACTTCTTGCCGGCTACTTGCTGCTTCAGGGTGTCGATGTTCAGGGCCGAACCGGCTACGCTAGTGGTCTGCATAACAGCCAAGGCGTTGGTGGCGGTTTGGCTTTGCACGTTAAAGCTGGCGCCGTCCAGCCCGTAGTCCAAAATCTTTTGCTTGGACGGGTCAATTTGCTTGTTGACGCTGCTGGCAATGAGCTTTTGAAGATCGTCTTGGCGTGCGCCCATCATGGTGTAGGTAATTTTCTCGGTTACGGTTACGCTGCTGGCAGGGTCGCCGACATTGGCGCTGGTGGAAATGTCCGGCGTGCCGGCGTTCAGCGTGGCAATGATGGCGTAGTAGCCCTTGGACTGCAGGGCAGACTGCAGTTCCTGCTTGACTGCGGTGGTGTCCTGGGCGACAATTTTTTGCTTGGCGCCGTCTACGTCGCTTTGGGAGACAATCTTGGTAATTTGGTCAGTGCCGCCCGTCATGTCCGAGCCAGTGGCCTTGACGTTGGTGGGCGAGCCGGCAACGGTGTAGCTTTGCGCGCTTAAATTAGAGTCGGCGCCGCCGTTTTGCGCGGTCACGGGCACGGACGCCGCCCCATCGTTGTTACATACAAAGCCGCCAGGCGTAAACGAGTAGCCGCTTTTTGGCACGCTCACCGACGAATTGCTCACAAACGTCTTGCCGCTGGCGCTAAAGCCGGTGCCTGCCGGCAATGTCAGTGTGTCCGGTCCGCAGTTTGTTACTTTAATGCTGCCCGTAGCCTTGGCGCCGTCGTTCCGTTGGCCAGTGGCGTCCACCTGCTGGGTTTGAGTTTTCTGGGTTTGCTGGGTGCCGGCCGGCACTACGCCGGTGCTGACACTGGCAGTAACAGCCGCGGTGTTCAGCTTCACATTTATGCTGCTGCTAACTGCTACACTGTCAGTCTTTACCGTAATAGTTGCTTTGGGCAATACAGAAGCGCACACAACCAAAATGACAACCAGGCCCACCAGCCCGGCTCCGCCCAAAATCAGCACCATGCGGAACTTGCTAAAGTTGGGCACCTTCAGGCTTTTGTCTTTTTTGGGCTTTTTGGATTTTTTGGCAGCGCCTTCGGTGGCCGAGGCTTTAGGAATGTCGGCTTCGTCAATTTCAATGGTGTCGTCATCGTCAGCCTCGGCTTCAGCAGCGCTGCTGGCCAGGTCGCCCACCGAGCGCGAGGCGTCTAGCTTGCGCGCCAGCGCGTCATCGCCTACGGCCAATGCTTCTTCCACGTCTTCAACGTCGTTGGCGCCGGCCAGGGCCGGGGCGTCGGGAATTTCCGGGCGGGACTGCAGCGTTTTTGCCACATGCAAGCCTACCGTACCAGCCAGCGGCAGCAGGCCAGCCTCGCCGGTAATCAGCACAATGTGTTTTTTGGCCGTGTCAGCCGAGCGCTTCAGCAGCTTCATGTTGACAATGCTTTGGAATACGCCCGAGCGTTTGGGCAGCACCAGCGCTACAATCTTGTGCGGCGAGGCGTGCATTTTGTCAATAATGCCGGTTATTTCGTCATCTACGTCTATATATATGACGTCTTTGTTGGCATTGGTAGTTCCGCCGTTACTACTCATACGCGCAGCATCCTGTCTAATTTTTGCTTGATGGAATCGGGCTGGTTGTTGCCGGAGAACTGTAATGTGTCCAGCCCCACGCGTAGCAGCCCCATGGCAGTGATAAAGGTATGATCCGTAACGTGTCCGGTTTTGTCAACAATGCCCACCACCTGGGAAGGCTGAATATGCTGCACCGCCGGCTTGCGCGTAAAGGGCAGGCTGCGATACCAGTCGTCGTGTTCCAGCTTGTCCATCAGCGGGTCCAGGCTGGAGCCGCCACCGCATAACAGCAGGCGGTTTGGTAGGTTGTCCAGCTTGTCTTCAAACTCGCCCAGGGCCAGCTCTATGCCGCTCATCCACACGTCCAGTGTTTTGCGCACCGCGCCTTCCACAGCAGCGGCGTCGCCATGCGGCAGACGGCTGGTGCCCAGGGCTAGCTTTAGTTTTTCGGCTTCGTCAAATTCGACATTCAGCTCGCGCTCGATAGCGCGCGTGTAGGCGCGGCCGCCAATGCCAAACATTTTGGTGCCCTGCACGCCGCCGTCATTGATGACCGCGATGTCGGTGGTGCCGCCGCCAATGTCCATAAGGATGGCACTCATGCTGGCGTTTGCGTCGTCGCCAATAACCGAACGGGCAACGGCAAACGGCTCGGCCGCCACGGCCAACAGGTCCAGGTCCAGCTGCTGCGCCGTGCGCTCTAGCGCGCCAATATGAATCAGCGGTGCAAATGCCGTGTACAATTGCACAACAACTTCGCGGCCCTGAAAGCCGATGGGGCTGGTCACTTTGTACCCGTCAATCTCAATGCCAACCAAGGCGCTGTTCACCAGCCGCACGTCCACTTCCTTGCCGCCCAGCTCCCAGGCCAGTTGCTTTTTGGCTTTGGTTTGGGCACGTTCCTGTACCAGTTTGATGATGCGCTCAACCTCGAAAACATCCAGGGCTTTGTCTGGCTGCTTGCGCGTGCAGCGAACAGTGATGGTGGTGCCTTTTACTAGCTCGCCGGCTATGCCAATGACAGCAGAGCGCACACTGACACCGGCTTGCTGCTCCGCCTGGTTTAGCGCATTGTCGCAGTTTTCCACCACGCTGGCGATGTCGGCAATGGCGCCAGCCTGCATGTCGCTGAGCCCCTGGTGTGCGCGGCCCACGCCAACAATTTCAACGCGGTCTTCTACCACCCGGCCAATCAAGGCCTTGATAAATTCGGTGCCCACGTCCAGCGCCACAATGTACGTATCGTCTGGCGCGCTGCGGCTGGCCACCTTGGCATTTACGGCCGCGGCTTTATCCGATACTTTTGAGGCAACAGACTGCCCAAGACTTTTGAACGTATCAAGCATAATCGTATTTGATTATACCACGATTACCGCCCTGGCGAAGCACCGTTGCGTACAATGCAAAAGCACCGCCGCCCAGTTTGCGTCGTCATGCATAGTTGAAAAATATTGGTAAAAATTATATAATGACATTCCGAGTCGTTCTTTCCACAGGGAGGCATCCTGATGCCGAACATCAAAGCCAGCATCGCGGACATGACGCAGCTGCGCGTGGGCCTGCAGCGGACGGTTCTGGTCGGGTCCGTGGGGCTCACCGGCTACCTGGCCGCCCTGGCCTTTTGGAGCATGGTGTGCGCCCCGCCCGTTCGGGTGGCGTACAACTGCGCCAAAGCGCCCGCGTCCCAGCAGTCCGTCTGCACCCAACACCTGAACAGCACCCTGAACGTGTTGTTCGTCCTGGTGTTCGTAGCGGCCCTGGGCCACATCAGCTCGCACCTGCTGCTGAACCGCACAGACGAGCTGCTGAAGGCCTGGGAGGTCCCCGACACCAAGCGCGCGGACGCCGCCCAAGCCCTGCACGTCACGGGCTACCGGCTGGTGTACTTCACCCTGTCGGTGTGGCTGCTGCTGGTAGTGGCGGCAACCCGCATATAGGCCTCGGAAACCACAACAAGGGTGTATGCGCTCGCAATGTGTGAAACTTTGGCTCCGCCAAAACCACATACTTGCAGCGCATACACCCCGAACTTTTTAGAATAACGAAACGACGGCGGCAATGCCCGCCACTGCCATCAGCGCCGTCACCAACCACCCAATAATCGTAACCACTGGCCTGTTTACCCACTGGCCCATAATCTTTTTGTTGCTGCTAATGATCACAATCAGCGCCAGCACCACCGGCGCCACCACGCCGTTGGCTACAGCCGAATAAATCAGCGCCTTGATCGGGTCCAGCCCCACAAAATTCAGCGCCAACCCCAGCAGCATAGAGATGATAATGACGCCATAGAATGCGCGTGCCTGGTTCAGCTTGCGGTACAAGCCCTCGCGCTGCTTGGTGCTTTCCGCAAAAGCATAGGAGCTAGACCCAGCCAGCACCGGAATAGCCAGCAGCCCCGTGCCAATCACGCCTGCCGCAAATAGCAGGTAGGTTGCTTGCCCGGCAAACGGCCGCAGCGCTTCGGCAGCCTGCGCTGCAGACGTAATGTTCGTCACGCCATGCGTAAACAGCAGCGCGCCACATGCGGCAATAATAAAGAACATCACCAGGTTGGACAAAAACATGCCCGACCACACATCAATCCGCATACTCCGCACGTCAGAAGCCGACGCACCCTGCCGCGCGGCAACGTTTGTTTTGCCCTGCAAAATCTGCTCCTCCACTTCCTGCGACGTCTGCCAAAAGAACAAATACGGCGAAATGGTTGTACCCAAGATAGCGCACACTAGCAGCAACTGATCCTTGCTAAACGTAATGCTTGGCACGGCGGCGTGTTTCAGCACATCGCCCCAGTCCAAATGCGCAAGCAGCGCCGAGGCAACGTACGCAAACAGCACCATAGCCAGCCACTTCAGGTAGCGGGCGTACCGCGCGTAGGGCGTAAAAATTTGCAAACACAGGCTGAGCGCACCAAAGCCAATCACCAGCACCGCAAAATTCCAGCGGGGGTTCAATAGCTGCGCAGCCTTGGCCATTGCCCCCAGGTCTGCGCCCAGGTTGAACGTATTGGCCGCGAACAGCAGCATGGTACACATGTACAAAACCTTTTTTGTAAAATGCAGCCGAATGGTACCGGCCAGTCCGCGCCCGGTCACCAGGCCAATGCGTGCGCACATCTCCTGCACAAACGCCATTAGCGGATAGGTGAAGGCGGCTAGCCACAACAGCTGAAAGCCAAACCGCGCCCCTGTTTGCGAGTACGTCGCAATGCCCGAGGGATCATCGTCAGACGCACCTGTTGTTAGGCCCGGGCCCAGCATATGCCAGTAGTCTTTGCCTTTTTTGACGACATTCGAGGCCGGCAGGTTGTGTCCCAGCTGCTGACCTATGGCCATGCCCTCCTCCAGCAGTTGTGCTGGCGCCTCGGCTGCCTTGGTAACGATATTTTTCTTCATAAAGTGTTTCTCGTATTTAGCGTTAGCAATCATGTATCAGTATACTCGAAAGCTGATGCATGAAAATATAAAGTACGTACGCTGTGCGCTACTCCATAATGCTTGCAAAAATCCACAAAGCTACTACAATATATTGGTTCGAGACTTCCGAAGTGAGGAGTAGTACCCATGGATCCTGTGGCCGCCGAAAATACGGCGCAACCACCGCAGCCCGTGAAGACGCCCTGGGCGACCCGAGTCGCCGTCGTCGTCTTCCTGATCGGCACCTACCTGGTGTGCATGGTCACCGCCTGGCAGCGCAACCTGGAGCACCAGCGACGGATCTTCGCCTGCAGTGCCCCGGACGCCCGCCACGGCTGCACCACCGACGTCAACCTGATGACCTGGCTGGTGGGCATCCTGCTGATGCTGAGCATCACCGCGCTCTTCATCAGCTTCCTGTGCTACACCGCGTCAGTGCTCACCGCCATGTGGGAGCTGCCCAACCAGCAACGCGAACGGTGGGTGCGCATGGCCGGAGAGTACGTCGCCAGCTTCATGGTCATCACGCTCGCCCTGCTCATGGTGACCATCCTGTTCCTGCTCAACTGATTTTCTCGGACAAGCCGGGTACAACGTAAACCAAGTGACTGTCTTCCAAAGACATATCCTTCCCCCACTTACGTTTGTACCCGGCTTTTCCATGTGCGTTTTTGGTTGTTTGCAAAAAGTATGAGGGGCCTATAAAATAGGGCAGTTCGAGACGAACCAACAGGAAGGCTCTTTCGCATGTCCCGGCTTGATAACTGGCGCCAGTGGCCGTGGGAGCGCATTCGTATGCGGGCGCTGGTGCTAGGCCTGGCGCCGTTGTTGCTGCTGACCATGTGCACGGCACTCTGGACGCTCTTCGTGCTTGCCCGCCACGAACTGGAGTGCGGCAGAGCGCTTGGCCCAACCCACACTGCCTGCGTAGCGCGGCTGGGCTTGGGCGACTACGTCATGGGGCCGCTGGTGATTCTGTGCATGTTCGTCGGGGTTGCGGCCGTGATGCTCAACTTCCGCACCCAGAGCCTTGTTGCACTGCTGGAGCTTTCGCCGGAACGCGAAGCCTGGCTGCTTGGCCTTGTGCGGCACATACACCTGTGGCCCACGCTTACGCTCAGCATCGTGCTGGCGGCGGTGTTTATTTACATCACCTGAGGAGGGAAGACTGAAGGGGCGCTCGGACCAGCCGGATACAACTAGGGACGCAGGCAGCATGCCAGCTTCGCTACCGTATCCGGCTTTTCCATTTTCTCCATGCTCGCGCGCCAAGAGTCCGGCGCGCAGCCCGGCTACTGCAAGACGGCTTTTATACGGCGGACGCCGGCCGAGCTGGATTCTTCTTTGAGGATCTTGAAGCGTTTGCCGCCCTCGGCCAACTGCCCGGTGTGCTCTACGTGCGGGCCGCCGCAAATTTCGCGGCTGTAGTTGACGCCGTCAGGGTCGCCCACTGTGTACACTTTCACTGTATCGCCGTAGCGGTCGCCAAAGGCACCCAGCACCTTGCCCAGCACGTCTTTGGTTTTTTCTTCGCGCCAGCCCATGGGCCAGTCTTTGGCAATTTGCTCGTTCACTATGTCTTCCACTTGCTTGATCTGCTCGGGCGTTACTTTTTCCGGGTGAGAAAAGTCGAACCGCAGCCGGTCGCCGGTAATGTTGCTGCCGCGCTGCACCACGTGGTCGCCCAGTACGTTGCGCAAGGCACGGTACATGAGGTGCGTGGCGGTGTGGTACTTGGTGGTAATTTCACTGTGGTCGGCCAGGCCGCCCTTGAACTCGCCTTTGGTGGCAGTGCGGGAACGGTCGCGTTGGGCTTGCATATGGTGCTCAAACTCGTGCTGCCAGTTTTGGGGCACTTCCAGGTTGTTTTTGAAAGCTTCTTCAATGCTCAGTTCAGTTGGAAAACCATAGGTGTCATACAGCGTGAAAATGACTTCGCCATCGAGCAATTTGCGACCTTTAGTGAGCTTACCGAATTCGTGTAAACCTTTGCGCAATGTTTTGCGGAACAGTTTTTCTTCGTTCACTAATGTTTCAACAACCTGCTGTTCGCGTTCAGCAACTTCGGGGAAATCAGCTTTGTAGAGATTAACAATAACGGGGGTAATTTCTTCCAAAAAGTTCTGCTCAATGCCCAGGTCAAAGGCAAACCGAATTGCCCTGCGCAGTAAACGACGCATTACGTAGCCTTGTTCCTTGTTGCTTGGAGCCACGCCGTCGACGGCCAGGAAGGCAGCGCTGCGCAAATGATCAGCAATGACACGCATCGCATTAGTATGAACCTCGTAGCTTTTGCCCGAAATTTCTTCGAGTTTCTCGACAATTGGGAGCATGATACTTATCTTGAACAGATCTGGCGCGTCAATTGCAGCCATCGCAATGCGCTCAAGACCGCCGCCAAAGTCAATGTTGTTTTTAGGCAATTGCTCGAACCCTTGCTCGGTACGCTGGTATTGCATGAGCACGTTGTTGCCAATTTCGACGAACTGCCCACAATCACAGTTCGGATGACATTGCAGACCGTAGCTTGGATCATGTGGTACACCATCAAACTTGTAAAAGACTTCAGTGGACGGACCGCCCGGCTCGCCAACCGGCATATCCTCAATCTTACCATTACGACACCACCAGTTTGCTTTTCCGGCGTAAAAGAAAATTCGTTCGCCAGGTTGCATGCCTTGCTCAGCCGCTTGCGCCTCTGTGCCAAGTTCGGCACGCGTCGTTGTCACGCCTTCTTGGGCAAAGAGTTTTTCCCATATATCAGCGCTTTCAGTGTCCTTAGGGATATTTCGTTCTTCGTCACCCAAAAAGCAAGTGACATAGAGTTTATTAGGGTCTAGGCCAACAACTTTGGTGTAAAATTCAAAAATCCAGGGCAGCTGCTCGGCTTTAAAATAGTCGCCGAGCGACCAGTTGCCGAGCATTTCAAAGAAAGTATCGTGACGATTGTCGCCAACCTCTTCGATATCCTGGGCGCGCAAACAGGTTTGTGAATCTACCAGACGAGTGCCGTCCGGATGTTCCTCGCCCAGCAGGTAAGGAATGAGCGGTTGCATGCCGCTGCCGGTGAACAAGGTGGTCGGGTCGTTTTGTGGCACCAGCAACGCCCGCGGGATGACGGCGTGGCCGCGTTGTTTGAAAAAATCTATGTAGGCTTGGCGGATTTGTTGGGCATTCATGCTGGCATTATATCAGGCGCACCGAAGGTAAACCACCCTGGCCGCATTGCCACCCGCAGCAAGGCCATAAAAATGCCGAGGATGATATACTGTCATTGTTCGTTGTTCGTTCACACAATACCCACGCGGGGGTACTAATGACCATGGGCAAGGTAATGGGGTACGTAGCGCTGGCAGTATTTGCCAGTATGCTCTTTCGCCAGCCGGTAGCCACGGCACACTTTGTGACAATCGCTGCCGGCATGGGGTTGCAAGCGTTCACCCAGCTGGCAGTCTTTGTCAACCACCTCACCTTCCTCAACTCCTAGGCCGTGAACCAACGAACCGCCCCGGGCACCGTCCTGCTGGCTTTCGCAGCCAAGCCGTGGTGCCCCGGGGCGGCGTCGTGTATGCGCCCCTTTTAGCAGGGCCCGCAAGCAAAATGCAGATGGCACGAACAGCCGCGGCGGCGTTCACCTTCGCACTTGCCAAAACCCATACACGACGCCTTTTTCTTTATTGTTTTGGCTAGCTATACAACGATGCCGCCGCCCAAGCACTGCTCGCCCTGGTAGATTACGGCGGATTGGCCGGGAGTGACGGCGCGCACTTCGTCGCGCATAACAATGTCATACGTATTGTCGGGCAGCTGGTGCAGGCTGCTGACGGGAATGAGCGGGGCACGGTAACGGGTACGCACATGCAGCTGCGCGTTTGGCGCGGGGGCGCCGTTCACCCAATGCACATCTGTTATGTGCAGCTGGTTGCTCCACAGACGGGCGTCCTGGATGTCGGTCGTGACGTAAACTTCGTTCTGCTGCATGTCCTTGCCCACCACGTAATACGGCAGGCCGCCGCCCACGTGCAGGCCGTGGCGCTGGCCAATGGTGTAGAACAGCGCGCCGTCGTGTTCGCCCACGCGCGCGCCATGCTGGTCGATGATAACGCCGGGCCGCGTCTGCACAAACTGCTGCAAAAATTCTTTTATACCCACCTTGCCTACAAAGCAAATGCCTTGGCTGTCCTTTTTCTCGGCCGTGGCCAGGCCGTACTTTTTGGCTAGCGCCCGTACGTGCGGTTTTTCGAACTCGCCAATGGGCATCAGCGAACGCCGCAGCGCCGCTTCGCGCACGCGGTACAAAAAGTAGCTTTGGTCTTTGTTGTCGTCCCGGCCCACCAGCAGCTTGCCGTCCTGAATACGCGCATAGTGGCCTGTGGCAATCATGTCGGCGCCGTCTTCCAGGGCGGTGTCCAAAAACAGTTTGAACTTTACTTCCTGGTTGCACATAACATCCGGGTTGGGCGTGCGGCCGGCCTGGTACTCGGCAATCATATAGTTGACCACTTTGTGGCGGTACTGGGTTTCAAAGTCGTACATTTTAAATGGAATGCCCAGCTGCACGGCCACGCGTTTGGCATCTTGGTAGTCTTCCTTCCAGGGGCAGTCGAAGCCGGGCAGGTCTTGGCTCCAATTTTTCATGTAGACGCCGGTGACGTTGTACCCGCGCTCCAAAAGCAAGGCGGCGGTGACGCTGGAATCCACGCCGCCGCTCATGCCAACGTACACATGTTGGGTTTTGGTGTCAGAGCTCATTGTTTAAGTAAAAAATATTTCGTTGTTTTTTGCAAGAGCGTCGCACACGCCTTTGCGTCATACTGCCAGCTGCTGCGTGCCCGGAGCCCTAGCTGTCCGGAAGCATGCTCGGGCATCTTGGCCTGGAGGGGCGTTTCCCAGGCTAGCGCTGGCGCTCCAGGTGGCGGCGCAGCGACGTTAGCTCATACTTGCGCCCCAGCCAGAACGCAGCCGGCAGCAGTAAAATGGTCAGCACGGCTGGCAGCCATAGTATTTTTGTAACAGTCTTCGGCGACGTGGAACCGTTCTTGCTCGGTGCGCTGGACGTGATGGCGCCGTTAGCCACGCCCACCACCTGCAAGAAGGCAATGAGGCCGTTCTTGTCTGTGGCGCGCACCGTTATGGTGTACACGCCGGCACTGTCATATATATGCGACAAGTCGATAGTGCCGGGCAGCTGCACGCTTTTGAGGTCCGACGGCTTGCTGTCGCCCCAGTCCACACTCAGCGCGTACGGCCCAGTGCCGCCGCTGAGAATGACCGGCCATGTCAGGACGTCGCCCGGGTTGGCACCGCGGCGGGCATAGTTGCTGGTTAGGAGCAGCAATGCGCCGCCAGACTGGTTGAACTGGTTATCGTTGAAGGTAACAGTGACGATGTTGGAGTCTGGGCTGGCCTGGTCCAGCGAGTCGAAAGCACGAGCCACCAGGTCGTTGCGCCCGCTGAACAAATCAATCTGCAGCGAGTAGCTGCCGTTAACGCATTCAGCCGATCCCACAAAAATATTGTTGGCAAACACCTTCACCAACAACCCTTTCGGGCACAAGCCGGCAACCGTAACGGGAATGCCCGTAAATGTCTGCCCGGTGGTAGGCGTGGTAATGGTGGGTGCACTGCTGGGCGGCGGAGAGGGAATGGTGCCCTCCACGCCAACCGCGCCGGACTGCGGGTTTTGGACTGCGGCCGCGGCCCGGCCCGGCCCGAAGGCGCTGGCGCCAACCACCACAGCCAGACAGGCCAGTATACAACCCATGGAAAGCAAGCGGCGGTGTGGCAACATTTTTTTCATATCGTTTCTGCTTCTTGCGCCGGCAATTGGTCCGGCTGGACACTGCCGGCCCAAAAAGCTAGCTGGCGTCGGGCTTGTTGTTGTCGTTGTCGTCCGAGGACAGGGACGGAGTAGAGTCTGTGTTGTCGTCTTCAGGCGAGGCAGAAGGCGTGGGCGGCGTGGTGGATGCCGTGGGTTTGGTAGGCTGAACGGACGGCGGCGTGTCGGTGTCTTTGTCTTCTGCGGGCGCTGTCGGCACGGCAGGCTGATTTGCTGCAGGTGCTACTGCCTTCTTGCCGCGTCGGCGTATCATATGTATACCCAGCCACACCAGCACGATGATAATCAGCACAATGGCAATCAACGACGCAACCGACCACCACGGCAAGTACCAGAATGTGGTGCTGGCAGTGACTTCCTGCGTGTTGCTGCCATTCAGGCCGTACAGTACGGCCAGCTCTGCCGTGTAGCGGCCGGGGAACAGGCCGGCATTGGCACAGACGGTTTCCATGGCCGGCTGACCATTGGAAGCAGTGACCGTTTTCTGGACCGGCTTGATACACGTTTCAAAGCGGCGGGTTTGGCCTAGCAGGGCAAGCGCGTTTTTGGGGTTGGCCTTTTGGACGGTACGAGCCGTTTTGCCAAACATGTTCTTGATCAAGATGCTGCCCTGGGGCTGCTCGGCGACGTTACCGTTGTTTTGCAGGCGGTAGGCCAGAACCTTTGGTTGGGTGCTGGTGAACATGCTCTTGAAAACGCCGGTTTGGTCATCTGCGCTGGGCACAAATGTGCCAAACTGCTTGAACACCAGCTGCTCTGTGGCCTTGCCTGGCACGGTCACAAACACTAGCGAGGCCGACGACGCGGCAATATTCACCCGCTGCTGTGTCTGCGCGTTCTGGGCAACGTACTCTATGGCGCTGTAGTAGCTGCCAGCGCCCTGCTTGGCCGGAACGGCAATGGTGAATGGCACATAGGTGGACTTGCCGGCCGGGATGGTCACGCTGCTTTGCAGGGTAATAAACGGTTTGAGCGACCACGGTGTTTGTTCTGCGTTGGCGGCCAGCTCAAGCGATGGCGTGCCGGTTTCGTCCTGCGCGCGGAAGTCTACCACGCGGATAGAAACGCGAAGGTCGTCCTTTTGGCTGAGGTTGTTCACATACAGCTTGTCGGATATTTTGCCCCCGGCCTTAATGGTGTAATCTTTGCGCGGTGTAATGCCCAAGCCGTTTGACTGTGCACCTGCCGTGCCCATACCAAAGAGCGTTACAACTGCCAACGCTAACCCAAATACGCGTGCGAACTTTCTCATGAGGCTACAATCCTTTTGTTAATAACCGTTAGCACTTAGTGTACCAAACTAAAAGCTGGCTGTACAAATATAAGTCAGCGTTGCAGTATACACGCCCGGCGGCTGCGATGCCGGCACATTTGCCAGATAGCTAACCGTGAACTTGCGCGTGTCGGTGGTGCCAGACGACGCCACAATAACGTCGTTGGGGTGAAAAACAAACCGGTTGACAATATTGTACTGGCTGCTGGGGCTGGCCACGCCCGGCCCGGTAGGGTCCGCGCCAATGGGCGGCGACGTGTTTGCCCGCAAGTTTAGCCCAAACTGCGCCGTGCCCGGTGCGCTTGGCGTTGGGCTGGCCAGCGCCGGGATGACATTGTTGCCCGACGTCATGGTTGTGCCCGCCGCCGTTACCGCCAGACCAAACTGAGCGTTGGTGCCTACCAAAAACTGCGACGTGCCCGTAGCCGCGCTACTGCTGCGCAGTACGCCCAGGTCTACCACGTCGCCATCCGCCGACGAGCAGTCGGTGGGTATAGACTGGCCGACGCAAAAGTTTAGTATGGGCGGGACCTCGGTGCTAATCTGCACGCTTTGTGTGGTGCTGTTCACCACCGCGCCGTAGTCAATAGACGCCCCAGAGCCATCGCTGGAACTATATGTGTTGATACGCACATAGAACGAGTGCGGCGCGCCCGAAGGGTTCACCACCGAGCCAAACGAATACGACGCCGCCCAGTGCCCGGCAATGGCCGCCGGCACCCGGCCAATAATCAGCTTGTTGGCGCTGGCGCTTTCCATAGAAAAGCCAGTCACCCCCGACTGATCTTGCAGCGTTGCAGCCGAGGCGTCCATACCACCTGGGGCCACGCACGGCACTTGCTCCAGCGGGCTGTCGCAGTATTCAAAACTAACCGAGCCAATGACCGCCGCCGTCTGGTACGTGAAATTGAACACTTCATCGGACGATGCACTAGGCGCCGTGTTGCTCAAAAATAAACTGCGCTGCTGCAGCGTGTCAGCCGCAGCTATACGCGGCAACACCACCGGCGAGACCAGCAGGACGCTCACCGTAGTCACAAGCACACAAATAAAACCTAGTCGGCGCATAGCTGCCATCATTATTGCATGAAACGCTTACGCTTTCCCACCACGTTTATGTACCCGCCGGCGGCCCACCCTAGTAGGTGGGCACTGCCAGGTAGGTAATGGTGGTAGTGTAAATGCCAGGAGGCGTGGTGGTAGATACGTTGCCAATGTAGCGCACCGACCCAGTGTCACACGTAATGGTTCCAGACGACGAAGCAACTTGCTTGGGCGCAGTAATGCTGGCTGTGTCAAAGGCAAACTTGGCTGTACCGGCATTGGTGATAGTACCGTCGGCAGAGTCGTACGGAGCTGTCTTGGTCAAGCTAGTGAAGCTGTAGCTGGCGTTCGTAGAGTCCAGGCCCAGGCCAAACTGCGAGCTGCCCACGGCGCTGGAAACTGCTGTGGTGCCGGCCGCGGTTATGCTGTTCGTGCCGCTTTTTAGGGTGTCGCCCGAATAGTACACCTTGGTGCCGTTGGCTGCGTTTGTGCTAACGCGGAAGTACGAAAAGGCGTCATATGCCTGCGTAAAGCTCAGCACGCCGTTGACGTCACCCAATGTCAGGGCACCCGAGTCGCTAAAGGCCGTACAGCTGGTGCCTGGCGCGGTCACGGTGCTGCCCACCGAGAAGTTTAGCGTTTCCTGCACTTTGGCCGTAATGTCAATTTGCTGCGCCGTAGAGCTGGCAACCGAGCCAGCGTCCACTACCGTGGTGTAGGCCGTGTCCGAAAACACTACAATGCGCGCATAAAACGTCTGGTTGTCTGCCGATGGGTTCGTAATGTAGTTGGACGCGCCGCCGCCGTACGTAATGGTGACAGTGGGCGTACCAGTTTGCACCTGGCCGCTGGCAGCCTTCACCAGCACACAGTTGGTGCGGACCGTACCGCCGCCGTTACATGTGCCGTAGCCGGTAACCGTGGGGTCCGTTGTGGTGGTGTCCAAAGAGAACGAGCCGGTCTGCCCACTCACTGTTGCCGATGTCAGGTTTGCCGCAGTCAGGCCAGTAGGTGTGGTGCACGACGTTTGCGGAATAGGGCTGTCACAGTAAAAGATAGCTATAGACCCAACGGTTGCACCACTGGTGCCCAGCGTGAATGTGGCAGTGTGCGCGGCCTTCTGGCCGTTGCTGCCGCTGCCCGGGTTACCCGTGGTGATGGTGCCGTTGGCCGAGCTGCTCACAGACAGACTGCGGCTGGTCAGCTGCGCCGCATGCGCCCGCTGGGTTACCAGTACAATATTGGCAATCATGATTGCACCCGTTAGGGGCAATATTACTGCCGCCAAGCTTACCCGCCGCAGCGCTGCTTTGATGGTGGTGATCATGATGCTTTTAGCTCCTGATTGTTTTAACAATACTTTCTACCACTCTAGCATAAGCTGCTTGGGGCTACAATGCAAAGCTATTTCGCTGTAAAAGCTAAAACGTGGGCACAACCACCACGTTCAAGTTGCCCGTGTACTGCCCTGCCGGTGTCTGTGCCGCTATGTTGGCAATGATCGACAGCGTGTACAGCGTGGTGCCGCTGCTTTTGGCGCTGGAGGCAATGGTGTCGTTGTTCACAAACTTGAACGAGTTCACTATGTTGTAGTCTGCGGCTGCGGCCCCAAACCCGAAGGTGCTATCCGGCAGCTGCTGTATGTTGGCGCCAACGCTTGGCGACGTGTTGGCCCGCAGGTTTACGCCAAACTGTTCGGTGCCCGGGTTCGAAGCCGTTGGGCTGCTCAGGCCGGGCAGCGTGTGCGTGGCCGCGCCCGATGTCATAGTTGGCGCGCTACCAGCCAAATGAATAGCGTAGCCATTGCTTAGGTAGTTGCGCACTGTAAACGTTACCAGCGCCGTGTGCGCCATGGTGCTGTCCAGCACGCCCATGTCGTACGTGCCGCCGTTAACGTTTACCTCCAGCAGCGGCGTGTCGCTGGTGTTGAAGCCGGCCTGTGTTTGGTAGTTGCTGCTGGCGGCGTTCCCGACAGTGGTTTCGCCCGCTGCTTGCTTGGAGCAATAGTTGGTGGAGCATGCGTTCAGCTCGCCGCCCGTCCCAAAGTACACTTCGTTCACCGAATAGTTCGGCGAGCTAGCCTGCTGCGCCCCCGCCACCGGCGCACCCGCCAACACGAGGCCGGCGGCCAGCAACCCCATTCCAAGTATCCTCCGGCGTATCTGCATAGCATCCATTGTGCGATAAAGCCGCGGGTATGACAATCCGTTTACGCTTTTTACCGGCATTTAGTATGATAAAACAGTAGAGCTTGCAGCAAATATATGGATCCGTCGCAAATTCAGTCTGACACAAACAACGACGTACACTCTTTGGAGGGCACGGGTACAGTTATTGAACCCGGCGGCCAGCCCACCACGGGGGCAGCCCAGCCCGACGGCCAAACGCCCGCTGGCAATACTGCCGCAGCGCCCGGCGCAGGGGTACCGCCGGAAAAACATTCGCGCTTTGGGTTTATCACCCGAATATGGCGCAAGTTTAACATTTACCTACTGCTTTTCATTCTGGTGGTGCTGGTTGCGTGCGTTGTGTCGCTGGTGCTGTTTGTGAAGGGGCGACAGACAAACACGACCAACAACAACCTCACACCCCAAAACCTGTCTACCGACGCGCTGAAACAGCTGGCCGACACCAGCGATGTCACCATTGGCAACGCCAAACAAATACTAAACGTTGCGTCCAACGCAGTCTTTTCCGGGTCGGTGCTGGTGCGCAATAACCTGGAAATAGCCGGCTCGCTCAAAATAGGCGGCAGCCTCAGCCTGCCCGGCATTAACGTGTCTGGGGCCAGCACATTTGGACCAATACAGGCCGAGACACTGGCAGTGACCGGCCCGGCAAACGTTGCGGGCGTGCTCACAGCCAAACACGGGCTGAGCGTAACGGGCGACGGCACATTCAGCGGCGGCGTTACTGCGGCCAACGTCTCCACTGGCGGCCTAACGCTTAATGGCGACCTAACCCTTACCCATCACGTCACTGCCGGCGGCCCTATTCCGTCGCTCAGCAACGGCACGGCACTGGGCGGCGGCGGCACGGCATCCGTTAGCGGGTCGGACACGGCCGGGTCCGTCACCATCAACACAGGCAGCAACGCGGCCGCCGGCTGCTTTGCCACCATCACCTTTACTCACGCATTCAACAGCACGCCGCATTTGTCCATCACGCCAGTGGGCAATGGCGCGGCCGACATCAAATACTACGTGAACCGCTCCACCGCCAGCTTCAGCATCTGCACCGTCAGCCCGCCGCCCAGCGGCCAGACGTTTGGGTTCGACTACATTGCGCTAGGCTAAGTGGGCGGCGCGTGGGGCCGGCATGTGGCCGGGGCGCAGCCACACGGTCAAATGCTAAATGTCCAAAAAGACCGTAACTTTGTCGGCCTTAACATGCATCAGGCCGCCGGAAATGCGGATGTGCTGCTCGCGGCCATGCACCGGGCGGATTGTCAGCTCGCCTGGGGTCAGTAGCGTCATAAAGTTGTGGTGGTGCGGCAATATGTCAAACGGGCCAGTCTCGTTCACGCCGGAAATGCTGTAGCCGGCCTCGTCGAAATATACCTTGAACGGCGAGGCAATCTTGACGTGCATAGTTGGCTGGGCCTTGCTTTTGTCTGCCTTTTTTGCCGGGCTGTCGGGAATGGGCACCAGCTCGCCGGTAGACGCCTCGGTACGCATGGCGCTCATACAATAATTTCCTCTAGGCCTTTCAGCATGTCCTCGCGCCCCACAAACTCACCTTTACGTCCGTTCAGGTCTTCCATAACAAACATGTCCTGCGAGAAATAGCTTACCAGCTTCTTAGCCTTGGCATAGTCAGCGCGGTCCACCGGGCTCAGCTCGTTTTCGCCAATGATCGCAATGATGGGCTTCAGCGTTTCGTACTTTTGCAGCAGCGCCTGCACCTGCACGCTCAACAGGTAGTGCCGCTCGCCCACAATGTCCGGCGACAGCAGCGACGACGTGGTGCGAATCAGGTCCACGGCCGGGCGGATGCCCTGCTCGGCCACGGCGCGGCTGAGGACGATGACCGAGTCAAGCTCATGCTGGATCATTTGCACAGCCGGGTCGCTGAGGTCGTCGGCGGGCACATAAATGGTTTGAACCGCAGTGATAGAACCTTTTTCAGTGGAGCTCAGGCGATCCTGCAGCAGCTTGACGTCGGAGAAAATGGTTGGCTCGTAGCCGCCCTCGGATGGAATTTGGCCCAGCATGGTGGCAACCTCGTTGCGCGCCTGCACGTAGCGGTACATATTGTCGGCAAAGAACAAAATGTTTTTGCCTTGCTCGTCGCGGAAGTATTCGGCCAGCGTGACAGCGCTCAGGCCAATCAGCGAGCGCCGCACCGGGTTCTCGTTCATCTGCCCAAAGAACATGCAGGTGGAACCCAGCAGCTTGCGCTCTTTCAGCGTCATGTACAGCTCGTGGCCTTCGCGGATGCGCTCGCCAATGCCGGTGAAAAAGCTCAGACCCGAGCCGCTCTCGGCCACATTGTGAATCAGCTCCATGGTCAGCACGGTTTTACCCACGCCAGCGCCGCCAATGATCCCAATCTTGCGGCCCTTCACAAACGGTGCGAAAAAGTCGATCACCTTTATGCCGGTTTCCAAAATTTCGGGCGCCACTGCGCTGAAGTTGCCATGCTGCTCGGGCGGCTCGAAAATGTTGCGCGTGCCGGCCTTTGTAACCGGCACTGGGTCCTGGCCGTCCAGCGGCGCACCCAGCACGTCAACCACGCGGCCAATCAGCTCGTCACCCACCGGAATCTCAATGCTTTTGCCAGTGCGCTTCACACTCATGCCCTTTTGCAAGCTGCGGTCGGACTGAATGTTCAGGCACAGCGCCTGGCCGCCTGGCAGCAAGCTGTCTACCAGCAGCGGCGAGCCAGAGCCTTCCACCAACAGCACCTCGTGCATCAGCGGCAGTTGGTCATCAAAGGCCGCCACCACGATCAAATCGCGCACCGACCGAATCACTCCCTGGTTCATGCGTTCCCCCTCGCTTTCCGCAAGCCGTTGATAATTTCCTTCAGCCGCTCGTCCTGGCCGCGGCGTTTGGTGCGGTTGTACAGCATGTTTAGGTCGTCCAGCCACTCGCCGGCTTTGTCGTTGGCCATGCTCATGGCGCGGAAACGGCTGGCGTACTGGGCCAGCTTGGAATCTAGGATAACCTGGCTGAGGGCAATTTGTGTCATGGAGCGCTCCAGGTGCGCGGCAACGTCCAGGGCGCTGGGCTCGAAAATGTAGTTAGCCTCGCTGATCACTTCCTCGCCCTTGCCGGCTTTGCGGCCTTGCTCGGCCACAGCGGTATTCAGCGCAATGCGTTTGACGTCCTGCACCATCAGCGACACATACGTTTGATAGTACACGGTGGTGTCGCGGTAGCGGCGAATCTCGCGCACCAGCGGCTCTACATTGATGTTTCGGTCGCGCGCCGGCAGCGTAAAGTATTTCTTGAATGTCACATCTGCCTGTATCAGCAGCACGGCGCCGTGGTGACCAATGACGATGATGTCTTGCTTGGCCGGGTCGTAGTTTTGCAGCAGCCAGTTGATGAGCTTTTGGTCGATGTCGCCGCTGAAGCCGCCCTCGGATGTAATGACAATGTACAGCTGCTTGTTGATGGGCTTTTCTTCCTGCGACCGGCCAAAACGGAACAAGCTGTCCACGCGCAGCTGCGAGTACATTTGCCACAGCTCGCTAAAAAATGCCTGCGATTGCTGCACCTGGTTTTTGGTTTGCGCAATGCGCATGCTGGCCAGGCCCTCGAACACGCTGGTCAATCCAACAATGGTGGTCATGGCCTCGCGACGGGCGGCAACTTCTGTCAGGCGGCTCATTTCTTTAGCTCCACCAGGCTTTGGGCTTTCAGCGAGTCGCGCACGCGCTCGTAGTCTTTGTCGGTTTTAATTTGGGCAGCAAACCCAGCCACGGCTTTCTTCAGCGAGTCAATGTCCAGCGATTCATGCGCCTGCAGGCCCAGCAAAATATCCAGCATCAGCGTTTGCGACGCCAAAGTGTAGCGCTCGCCCGGAATCTGGTTCAGCAGCTTGTACAAGCGTTCGCCGCGGGCAAGGTCGTCCTGCGCAGCCACGGCCAGCTCTGACCCAAAGTGTGCAAACTCTTGCGCCTGCGCATACGCCGTCAACGCCTTGAAAACCTGCCCGGCCAGCTGCTTTTGCCGCGGGCCCTGGCCACGGCCACCCACACGGCTCACACTCAGGCCCACGCTGACGCCCGGCCGCATGCGGTCCCGGAAAATGTCCATGTCCAATATCCACTGTCCGTCCGTAATGGACATAATGTTGGTGGGCAAAAACGCGGTAATGTCGCCGCCAGCGGCATATACCAACGGCACGGTGGTGAGCGTTTTGTGATTGCGCTCTAGCTTGCCCGCGCGTTCCAGCAGGCTGGAGTGCACGTAGAACATGTCACCGGGGAAGGAGTCCCGGCCGGGGCTCATGCCAGACAGCAATGCAATTTCGCGGTAGGTATGGGCGTGGGCGGTCAGGTCGTCGTACAGCACCAGCACATCGCGGTTCTCGTGCTGCCATATATATTCGGCCATGCTGCAGGCAACGTATGGCGCCAAGTAGCTCATGATCAGCGAGTCGTTCATGGTCGATACCACCACAATGGCCTGCTTGAGCGCGTCGTTCTCGCGCAAGCGGCGCAAAAGCAAGTCGACGTCGCTGCGGCGTTTGGCAATCAGTGCGTACACCACTACAACGTCAGAATCTTTTTGGTTCAGGGCCAGCTGCGTGCTCAGCGTGCTCTTGCCAGATTTGCCGTCGCCCAAAATAGCAATGCGCTGCCCGCGCATCAGCGGAAACAGCGTGTCCAGCACGGTAATGCCGGTTTCCAGCTGGCGGTCCAGCAGCTCGCGCTCAAACAGCAGCGGCGCTTCGTTAAAAACCGGCCACACGCCATCGGCGGCAATGGGCCCCTTGCCGTCCAGCGGCTCGCCTGTCACCGATACCACGCGGCCCACAAAATCTTTGCCCACTTTGGCTACCAGCTGGTCGTGCTGCACCACAACCACGGTGCCCACCGACACGGCTTTGGTGCCCAGGTGCAGCACCACCACATGGTCTTCGTATATGTGGTGCACATAGCCCTTGCTGCCGTCCTCAAACATAATGAGCGCGTGCGGGTTGATGGGCTGCAGACCCTTGACGCGTACCAGGAAACGGTCGGCGGCAATGACCTCGCCAACCGGCCGGCCGGACCTGACAAGCTGGTTAAAGTGGCGGTTATCGCTCATGGCGCCTGGCCTCCGGAAATAGCCGCCAGCAGCGCGCCGCGCTGTGCTTCAAAACGCTGGCGCAGGCTGAAGTCGAACACTTGGTTGGGCGTCCGCACCACACAGCCCGCGGCAATGCTGGGCTGCAGCCCCAGTTGCAGCAGCGCGTACGGGTGGATGTTGGTTCGCAGCCAGCTGACCAGCTTTGCCGTAAATGCGGACGACGGATCAACTGCAAAGCTAATGTGCACGCTGGGTGCGCTTTGGCTAATATCGCGCAAAAAGTTCACCAAAATCTGGCGCTCGGCCACGTGCTGCAGGTTCACGTGGTTCTCGCTGGCCAGCGTGTCCAGCAGGCGACTAACCTTTGGCGGACGAACGGCCTGAGTGGCGTCAGCGCGCAGCCGAGCTTGCTCAAAAAACTCTTCTACGGCCTCCAGCTCGCGCTGCAGCCGACGCACTTCCACCGCGCCAAACACCAGCGTGGGCAACACCAGCCGGGGACGTGCTGCGCTAAGCGCCATTGGCAACGTCCTTGGCAATAGCCTGTTTGTTTGCTTCCAGCTCGCCCAAAATGTATTCCAGCTGGTCGTTCAAATCTATCTGGTTACCAATGGCTGTCAAAATGTAGTGGTTAACAATCTCGGCCATGTTTTGGTCGAAGCGCTGAATGCGCCGGGCTTTTTCGTCGGCAATTTCCTGCTCCAGCTGAGCACTTAGCGCGGAACGCTGCTCGTCTATGGCGGTCTTGGTTTTTTCAATAGATTCTACGGCCAGCTGCTTGGCATCGCCAATGGCGCTTTCGTAGTTGGCAAAGGCGTCTTTCAGGTCTTTGCTGATCTCGGTTTTCATATAGTCGTTCAGCTGAGCGGTGGTCAGGCGAAGGTCTTGCTGCAGGAACATGGCGTTTTCGCCCAAGATTTTTTCAAAGTGCAGGCGGCCGCGGTTGCGCAGCTCTTCGCGGAAGTCTTGGTTGAAAATATGCTCGACGTCGTTCTCGGCCGCGGCCTGGTACGACTCGGCCAGGCTTTTGGGCTTGCGCGGCCCCAGGCGCGACACAATATACAAAAACCCACTGCCGCTAGCCGCGATTGCGCCGAGGATAAGTATGAGCCCCAAAATTGTCATGCCGTGTCAGCCACCCTTCGTAAACAAAAGCACTATAATCTTAATAGCAAATATACCGCAAGCACGCCAATAATGAAAATGATTAACGCCACGAGTGTTACACTGACCAAGCTGCGCAAAATGGAGTGTTTGGCCAACGGATTTCGCCCAATGGCCGTCATGCCCGTGCGCACGCCGGCAAACAAAATGCTGCCAGCCACCACCACAGCCACCAACAAAATGCCCAGGCTGGCATACACGCGCACGGCGCTAACCGGCCGGTTGGTGACAACCTGCGCAGCGCGTTCCAAAAAGCGCGGCACCCCGGCTGGCGGCTCCGGCGTATACAGCGGATTGCGCGAAATGCTGATGTCTACTTTTATACGGCCCAGCGCAACGTCTTGCTTTGAGCCAGCGCTGCCGGTAAGCTGCGCCGTACTGTCTACGTTGCTTTGGCCGTCAAATGCCTGCAGGGCCTTGCCCAATACCAGTGTCTGGTCGGCTTTGGCCTTCATGCCCACGCCGTTCAGGGACGATATGGTGATGTAGTCGCCCACACTTATGGCGCCGTTCTGGTTGCTGACCAGCACGTCGTACTGGCCGTAGTTGGCCACGTATACCTGGCGGGCGTCGGCGTTGTTGGAAAGCGATACCGGCGCATCGCCCGCCGACACCACTACGCCCAGCATGCTGGCGTCGCTGGCCTGGGTGAGGGGCGTTACCTTACTGCCGTCGCCTTTCTTTAGCTGGACGATCAAGCCTTTTTGCAGGGTCTCGTCACTTTGGTAGCCTTGGGTGACATTCTGTGCCACGGCCTTGGCCACAAAAACGCCGAACAGCACAAGCCCGGTCGCAATACATATTTTTTCCAGGATATGCTTGTGCTTTCGCATGGTCCCCACCAGTATACCCGCGCGCAGCACTCCCTGGCAACGCCAAGCACCATTTACCCACATGCTTTCTGGCAATAATACAACGGGCGCGGCCCTCTAGGCGTCGCGCGTCAGCTGTGCCAGCACGGCAGCCGTGCGGCGGATGTCTCCCATGTTGGTGGACGCGCCCATGGTGAAACGCAGCGAGGCGCGGGCATCGGCGTCGGTGCAGCCCAGAGCGCGCAGCACGTGCGAGGGCTCGTCATTGCTGGCACTGCAGGCCGACCCAGCTGCGCACAAAATGCCTTGCTGCTCCAGCTGTAGCAGCAGGCGCTCGTTGTCCTGCCCGGGCACGGTAATGTGTACGTTATTGGGCAGCCGGTGTTTGCGGCTGCCGTTTACCCGAGCCTGAGGCACTTGGGCGGCTAGCTCGTCAAAAAATAATTGCTGCAAAGTTTGCAAACGAGCGACCTCGGCGTGCCGACGCTCTTGCACCAGGTCCAGCGCGGCGGCCAGCCCAATAATGCCCGGGACGTTTTCGGTCCCGCTACGAATGCCGCGTTCCTGCCCGCCGCCCAGCACCTGGGGCGACAGCCGCACATGCGCAGCGGCAAACAGTACGCCGCACTGCTTGGGGCCATATATCTTTCCGCCGTTCAGGGTCAGCATGTCCACACCCAGCCGTGACGCGTGCAGGTCCATGTACGCAGCGGCCTGCGCGGCGTCGGTGTGCAGGTACAGCGGCAGCGAGTTGCCGGCCGCTTGGCGTTCACGCCGCACGCGCTGCACTGCCTGGGCAATGTGACGGATGGGCTGCACCGTGCCAATCTCGTTGTTGGCACACATAACACTAACCAACACCGTGTCGTTGGTGATGCACGCCACTACTGCATCGGGCGGCACAATGCCCGCAGCATCCACCGGCACTTCGGTGCAATTGTGCTGGTGTGCGGGGCGCAGCACCGACTCGTGCTCAATAGCGCTCACCACCACATGCTTGCCCCGGTGCTGGGCCATAACGCCCTGAATGGCCAGGTTGTTTGCCTCGGTTCCGCCTGCGGTAAAAATAATGTCGGTGCGCCGCGCACCCAGCCAGTGAGCAATCCGCGCCCGCGCGGCATCTACATCGCGCCGCACAGCCACGGCCGGCATATACGTGGCCGAGGGGTTGTAAAACCGTTCAGCAAAATACGGCTGCATGGCTGCCAGTACGTGGTCGTCCATGGGCGTGGCTGCGGCGTGGTCTAAATAAATAGCATGGGGCATATAACGTATTGTACTGAATTAATTGGGGGAGCTCCCCGGCGAAGCGGGCAAAAGCTGCTGTCTTGGATTACGCGGCCAGCTCGTACAGTTCGGTGTCGATCACTTGGTTGTACAGCTCGACGGCGCGGTACAGACGCTGAGCTTCGGCAACGGTAATGTATTGGTAGGGCTGGTTGTCTTGGGCTTTTAGGACGCCGTCCGGGCGAACGTCGTAGCGAGTGGTGACGGCGTGGCGTTGGCCGGATTGGTCGGTCCACTCTTCGTGCCATACCCATGTGTGCTCGTCCAGGCAGAAGAATTCGCGGCGGTTACCTTTGTTGATAGGCCCAAACAAGCGGCCGCCCAGCCGGGCCTCACGCCGAATGAGGTCGCGGTACTGCTGGGCGCGGCGCTCGTCCAGCGAGAGAACGCTAAGCAGCTTGCGAAGCATTGTTCTCCTCCTGGCCAGGCTGCATGTATGGCGTCGCTACCTGGGCCGTGGCCATGCGGGCAGCAAAGATGCCGGGAAACTGGCGGGCAATGGCCGACTTGGCGTTATCGGCCGCGCGGTAGCGAATGGCACGCCGAGCAGTGTGCGGCTCGGACGTTGCGCGCGTTCCCTCTTTGCTGTTGTTGGTTAAACGGTTCATAGCTTTTAGACAACCTCTTCAAAATTAAATAAAGCTTGCGCGTTCTGCGTGGTGGCCATGGCAATTGTTTCCAGCGGTTCACCGCGCAATGTGCTTAAAAATGCAGCCGTTAACCGCACATGCTTTGGTTCACAGATTTTACCACGTTCAGGTATGGGAGTCAAGAAAGGCGCGTCGGTTTCCAGCACCAGCCGGTCCAATGGCACGGCCTTTGCTGCAGCCAGCTGGGCCGGGCTTTTGGTGAATGTCATGATGCCGTTCAGGCCCACATACAGGCCGCGCTGCAAGATCTGCTCCAGCTCGGCCATGCCAGCGCTAAAGCTGTGGATAACGCCGCGGATTCCGGAATACTCATCAAATATGGGCCAGAACTGCGGGAAGGCATCGCGCACATGAAACACCATGGGCAGACCGCGGGAATGGGCCAGCTCCAGCTGAAAGCGCAGAATGGTTTCCTGCGCCCCGCGCGGCGAGTGGTTGTAGAAAAAGTCTAGGCCGCACTCGCCCACGGCTTGCACCTTTGGCTGCGTGGCCAGCTGGGCAAAGGTGTCCAACGCCGCTTTGTTGCCTACGTACCGCTCGGCCTCGTGCGGGTGTATGCCAATGCTTGCCCACACGCCGCGCCTTGCCTGGGCAAACGACACAGCCAACGTGCTATCCTCCACCGTACAGCCAACGCATAGCAGCCGGGTGACATCGGCGCGCTGCGCGGCTTGCACCAGTGCGTCTGGGTCGTGCTGGCCGGCTTGCAGCCATTTGTCGCGCACAGGATCGTGGCGGGTTTTGGCCAAAATTTCGTGGATGTGGCAGTGCGTATCGGTCAGCTGCATGGGCGGCCTACTTGGCTGGTTGTTCTTTGGCTGGCGCAGGCTGATCGTGCTTGGGAAACAGCGTGGTGGCCTGCGGGCGGACAATGCCGTCGGCAAACACGGCGCGAATTCTGGCAGCAGTGTCGGGCAGAAACGGTTCCAGCAGGTCGGCAATCTCCAGCAAGCAGCCCACCTGGTATGCCAGTACGTCGCGCAAGTGCGGGGCATCGTCTTTGTTCTTGGCAATTTGCCAGGGCTTGGCTTCGTCAATGTACTGGTTCAGGCCGCGCACCTGGTCCCAAATTTGCTCCAGCGCGCGGTCAAACCGGCAGTCTTCAATGGCCGCGGCTATGGGGGCGCTGTCGTGCTCGGCTTCGGGGATGGTGCCAATCATGCCGTTTTGGTATTTCATGACCATGGCTGCGGTGCGTTGCACGGCATTGCCCAGTTCGTTGGCCAGCTCGCTGTTGTAGGCGGACTCTATGGCATCCCAGGTAAAGTCGCCGTCGTTGTAGCTGGGTATGTGCCGCAGGAAAAAGTAGCGGAAGGCGTCGGTGCCGTACTTGTCAACGATGTCTTTAGGCGCCACCACGTTGCCCACGCTCTTGCTCATCTTTTTGCCATCCAGGGTGATGAAGCCGTGCACATACAGCTGCTTGGGCAGGGACACGCCCAACGACAGCAGCATGCCCGGCCAAATAGCAGCATGGAACCGGATGATGTCTTTGCCGATTACCTGGACGTTGGCTGGCCAAAACTTTTTGAAGTCGGCATGCTCTGGATAGCCCAAAACCGTCAGGTAGTTCATAAGCGCCTCAAACCACACATACATCACCTGCGTGTCGTCGCCGGGCACGGGCACGCCCCAGTCCAGCTTTTCTTTGGGGCGGCTAATGCTAATGTCTTCCAGGCCCTCGTTCAGCACGCTCAAAATTTCGTTGCGGCGCGTGTCCGGCACAACGCGGAAGTCCTCGGACGTTATGGCGTGTTTAATTTTTTCCGTGTACTTGCTAAGGCGAAAGAAATAGTTTTCTTCCTCCAGCTTTTGGTAGGCTTGCGGGTGGTCGGGCTTCATGCGGGCAGGGTCGGCTTTGGTTTCGGGGACAAATTCCTCTTCTTTGACATCGTACCAGCCAGTGTATTTGGCCTTGTAAATGTCGTGCTCCAAAGATTTCCAAATAATTTGGGCGCGCTGCTCGTGCCCCTTGTCTGTGGTGCGGATGAAACGGTCGTTGCTAATGTTCAGCAGCTTTTGCATGTCGCGAAAGCGCTCGCTCATTTGCTGCACGTACTGGGTGGGAGTGATGCCCATTTTTTGCGCGGTTTGCATGTTCTTGGTGCCGTGCTCGTCGGTGCCGGTGCTGAAAATGGTGGGCTTGCCTTGCTGCCGGGCGGCGCGCGCCAGAACATCAGCCATGATCAGCTCCATGCCGAAGCCGATGTGCGGGTCACCGTTTACGTACGGAATAGAAGTGGTTACAAAATAGTTCATGTTCTTAGTCTACCTGGTTTGATTACTGAATGTGCGAAAATACAAAGAGAATACTATGCCCGCGGGGGCATCATCACAAAAACCCGAACCTGGGATATAGCTGTGGCACGCATAATGTACAAAGTATAGCAATGCCTGCCCTGTTTGCCAAACCAGCGCAGCATATTAGAAAAGCGTAGCTTGCTGCGGCTGGGGCGTTTCCTGCACGCCCAGGTGCTCGGCCAGCCGATCGATAAACACCACCTGGCCCTTGACCAGTTTTCGCCGAGCCTCGGCAAACCCATACCAGGCGGCCCGGTCCACTTCCGGGAAATCCTGCATGGTGCCAGAGCGCGGCGGCCACTCCAGCTTCATGGTGTTGCTGGCAATGTGCGCCGTGTCAAAGTCGCCCGTCTGCGCCCATATGTACACCATCTTGCCGCTGGATTGCTTGGACGAACCCAAGTCCGTCAGCTCGCCCTCCGGCGCGGCGCGGCCCAACTCTTCCTGAAATTCCCGGCGAGCAGCTGCCTGCGGCTCTTCGCCCTCCACAAACTCACCTTTGGGAATTGACCACGCACCGGCATCTTTCTTGGCCCAGAACGGCCCGCCCGGGTGCGCCAGCAGCACCTGCCAGTCACCCGACTGCCGACGATATAGCAGCAGGCCGGCGCTCTGTTTCATTGCACCCGCCCTGACGCGCGCCTGCCTGTCATAAAGTCCGCGGCCGTATTACGCATATGCATGTAGTATGCCCACATACGGCACGATATTCAAAATAAATATACGAGCAGCGTCGCATGCCTCGCAGCAGGCCGCCTATATTTCGTATTGTTTCAGCGTTATGGGCATACCGCGCTCGTGCGCCTTATCAATGGTGTCCTGCGTGCCCGCGCTGTTATTCACCTGGAATACCAGCAGCTCGTCGGACGCTTCCAGCACGGCGGTATTGCGGGCGTAGTAGCTCGTGGGGTTTAGCTCTGTATAGTCCATTTCCGTTAGGGCGCCTTTGGTTTTTATAGCGGTCAGCAGGCCAACCAACGACTCGGCCTGTTCGGCCGTGATCACCCCCTCGTTGGCTCTTTTCCTGTAGTGCGCCGCAAATATTTCAAGCGTTGACGGGATAATAATTTTGATGCGGTCGGCCGCCGGGTTGTGCCGAAGAGCTTCTTCGGTTGCCACTTGGTCCACCCCCAACGCGCCGCCGGAAACTATTCCGTCGCCCTGCTGCACAACATGCGCCACAGAAGCTTGAACATCGCAGCAAAGCTCCTCGTTTGACACGCGCCACGACCCTGATACGCCTATCCATTTCATGGCTTTATCATATCATTTGGTAGGGGTCACAGTTCTGGAATCAAACTTTTGAACTTGATATAGAGTGGGGGTCTCCAAAAGGTTCGCGAATTGCTTGACGAGGATGGCGATGAATCGGCCTAGGCTAATTTTTTGGTGCTGGAACGGCACCAAGCTGTTGCATCAAACTCATGTTGTTGATGACGCCTTGAGTCTCAACGACCTTGCCGCCCTCGATCTTGAAAAAGGCGCTGCCATCCCAATGAACTTTTTTGCCTGTGGCCGGCACCAATCCCACTGGCCCGTTAAGATCGCCTTCATGCGTTGCAGTTGCTTTAAAGTATACGGCGACTTCATTGCCTTCTGCGATGATGCTCTGGACTTCATGATGGACATCCGGGAACATCCGATGATTGTCTTGAATGAATTCCTTCAGGCCGCCAGCACCGGGCTTACGCCAAGGAGGGCGGTTAACCACGACGTAGTCGGGCGCAAAAAGTTCGTCCACAGCGTTCAAATTGCCTTTATTCCAGACTTCATCGTAAAAGCGGCGCACAAGTGCTTTGTTGTTTTCTTCTTGAGACATACGCTAACTATAGCAAAATCGCACCTTGCGACGCGATTTGACAAAACATAATTCCGTGGCAGGGAGACAGGACCTGAATCTGCGACACCCGGCTTTGGAGGTTTTCCCCGCCCGGGCTGCTTCCCCCTATTGTCGCGTAGCGTTGCAACGGACGGGGGCGCGGCTCATTTGCGGTAGCGATTGGGACACATAAGGAGACAATCACGTTCAGCCAGCAAACTTCGTGTGCTGGGCGGCGGCCAGGGCGGCGAAGCGCATGACAAGGTCAATGTCCGCTCCGTGTTTGCCGCCACCCGCGGCTGCGGTGGCCGCCACCAGGCTGTTCACTTCGCTCGCCGACAGTTGGCGCTGCGTTGCCAGTTTTGTCCACCGATAGTCAATGCCATTGACGCCAGACTTTGCAAGGACGTTCTGCGGAAAGCCCGGGTATTCGCGGGACAGGCCAATGGTCAGCCAGTTGGCATACGTCTGGTTTTCGCCGCTAAGGTTTCGCTGGATGGCCCAGGCTACCTCGGGCGTCGTCGAAACAACGCGCAACCCCAACATAGCAGCCTCCAAAGGATGATTCACGACGAGCTTGTCGGCAAAGCGCATCATATATGGCTGGCGCTCAGTCGGAATACGGGCGGCTATGTTGACGATGGACTGGATGTCACCCGCGCTGGCGTTCTGCAAATCAAACCGCTCGACAATACCGTCCAAAGTATCCGGTGCCACCCGAGCCAAACGCGGCGCCAGCCCTTCAAGGATCAAATAGTGCCCATTTTTCTCAAGGTTCTCGGCAATGGTCAGTAGCGTGTTGTCATTGTGGGCCTCTTTAGCTATTGGCGTCTTGATCGAGAATTTCAGCGCGTCCAATACTTCGGGCGCAAACGGGGTTACCTCGGTTGTATTGTTATAAGAATGCGCTTCGGAACCGCCGATCAAGCTACCGGAATCCAGATCGACACGGCCCTGAGCCAACATCAACGCTGCGGCAGAATCCAGTAGATCTTTACGCTGCTCCGACGTTTTGGCCTGGCCATACGCCAGGTACAGCTGGTCGACAAACGAGACGGGGCCGTCATAGCTATGCGTCCCTTGCGCGGCCATGCCCACATGAGCATAGCCCCGATAATCACCGTCCTGCAGCAGCTCCGAAGCGAGGGTAGTTGTTTGCAAGTGTACCTGCGCCATAACTTCGCTGCGGTAGCGCTTGGCATCTGCATGTTCAAACGTCTTTTTCAAAGAGGGAAGCGCTGCTTCCAGGGACGGCGAGTTGTCGATGGGAGTTGACTCAATCCCTACATGCTTTTTGATGCTATCCCAATCGTGGACAACTTCTAAAGCACCGGCTGCGACCAGCGGCGTCAGTATTGCCAAGCCTAGCGCAATTAGTTTGGACTTGGTGCCTACACTATCCCATTTTGACTCCGGGCTTTGATCATACAAATGAGGAGCTGCTTCGGGTTCCCCGCTATCTTCATCGGTGTCGCCAGGCAATGAGCCGGACCGGTACCAATCCAATCCTTGATATGGGCGGGCTTTGGGCTGGTCAGCCGCAACTCTAGGGTGCACCAATACATCCTCGGCTGGTTGTACCGGCTCAGTACGGCCACTTCTGACTTGTTCGGCCAGTTTCGCTAGCTTCAGTTTTATTTCCTCCTCCGCGCTTCGAGCGTCGGGCTCGCGCCGCGTTGGCATTGGCAACGTGGGAGCAAAGCCATCTGGACGAGTCAAATCTATAACAGTTGGCATTTTATCCAAGCCGTCCTGGTAAGCTCTTAGCAGCGCGCCTTTGAATTGGGCCATGTTTTGAAGACGCTCGCGCAGATCAGCGGCCAGGGCAGCCCCAATTACCCTTCGCAGATTTGAATAAACGGCGTCTGTTTCCGGGAAAAGTGGCAGGGATTCCACTCCCGGCCCGCCCGCACTAAGCGGCAACTCACCCGACAACATCCGACAGCCGGTGGCGCCCAGACTGTAGACATCCGACTGCGGGCCGGCAAATCCGGCTATCTGCTCCGGGGAGGCATAGCCCAGCGAGGCCCATATTTTCTTGGTTTGACTGGCACCAGGTGCGCTACGATCTTTGCCGGAAATGCCAAAATCAGCCACTACCACCCGTTTTTCCACATACAGCAAATTACCAGGCTTGACGTCACGATGCACAATGCCATTCTGGTGCGCCGCATCCAAACCCTCGGCGGCCTGTTTCAGTACATGAACGGTCTGCCCGGGGCCGACCAAAGTTTTGGAGCCGTCCGGCTTCACCCGCTCCTCTTGGTTCAGCATGTCTTGCACAGAGCGATCGGCAAGCTCACTAACCATGACGGGGTAGCGCGTGGCTTCGTCGCCGTGCGTCACCATCATTGCAGAAAACTCGTATAGGCGAAGGACGTGAGCCGTCACTTCGCGGAGGCGAGCGAGCGCGGCTGCTTCGCCCTCTCCCATGAATGTCGCGTCTCGAATCAGTGCAGGTTCGTGGAATATTTTGAGCGCCCGCGGCACCCCCAAGATTTCATCTGTTCCGGCATAAACGCTGGCTTGGCCGCCTCGTCCGCGCAGGCTTTCTAGCCGGTAGCGGTCAGCAACAATCGCACCCTCCAGGTCTCCCTGAGTGTCGTTTGCGGCTGCGTAGTTTTCTGCTGACATATCCTTGCAATAATAGCAAGAAGATATGTTACAACAAAACGTTCGAGCCCCGAAAAGGTTTGAACTTCTTTATATAAACTCTCCAGCTTGAAACTGTAGAGTGGGAACTTTCATTGGTAGGCGAGGTGGGACTCGAACCCACAAGGTTTTTGGACCAGCGGAGTTTAAGTCCGCCGCGTATACCAATTCCGCCACTCGCCCGCGGCAACTGGCATTATTATAACAGAGCGGCCAGCTCTTTGGCTGTGGGCACCACTTTGTCAATGAGCGTGTCGCGCAGCGGCTCGCCCGTGCGCGGTGTGAGCGCAAAGATGGGCTTGGCCAGCGCGCTGGCATACGCCAGCTCCATGGTGACACTGACGCCCACGTAGTTGTCTTTGTTGAAGATGTAACACACCTCTGCTTTGCGGATCCAATCAAAATGTTCCAACGTTAGGCCTTTAAAAACCGCGGCCGTCACGTGCGCCGTGTGCAGGAAGGCGTCTTCGGGGATGGGCTGCTGAATGTTCGGCTCGAACACAAGCACGCCGTGCCTGGTCAGCTCTTTACAAAAGGCGGCAATTTCTTTGCGGTAGCGCTTAGAGCCGCACACAACAACAGATTTCACGCGGGTAACTCCCCTTCAATAATTATCAACTGGAGGCACCGACCGGATTCGAACCGGTGTACAAGGTTTTGCAGACCTCTGCGTAACCACTCCGCCACGGCGCCATTATGACTTTACTAATATACTTGGTGGGATGTGCTTGCTGCAAAACGTTTTGCAGACTATGCGTGCGTGCCTCACGGGCCTTGGCCGTGTGGTATAGGGGGAATTGTACCATCTTTGGAAGGGGCCGGCCAGGAGCCGGGCACAAAAAAACCGCGGGCATGCGCGGGGTATAAAAAACATTGGGGTGGGTGGCGTGCGCGGGGTCGGTCAGAAGGAGGTGAAATCGGATGATTTCAAATCTTCTGCCGACCCCGCGCACGCGTTACACCACGGAAGCCGCTGCTAGCAGCGCGTGCGGTAGCCGTACAGGTGGTAGGCCGGGGAGTAGGGGTTGGCCCAGTTGTACGGGTTGAACGGGTCGTACAAGTCGTACCTGCCGTAGGCCACCAGGTGCGCGTAGTACGCGTGGTTGTGGTACCTGTACGTGATGCCGGTGACCGGTGAGTAGTACCGGCTGCCGGTGGTGAGCCGGTGGGGGTACGAGCTGCGGGCCCAGCCGTAGTTGGTCCGCGACTGCGGGCCGTACGGGTTGGGCCGGGGCGGCGGGGGCTGCACCACGCGGCGCTGGGCGGCCTGGGCGCGAGCCCGGGCTGCGGCGTTGGCGCGAGCGGCGGCGTTGGCCCGGGCAACGGCATTGGCGCGCGCCATGGCGGCGGCGTTGCTGTTGTCGGTGCCCACGCTGATGCTGCGCGGCGGCGACTGGACGCGAGGCGGCTGGACCCGCGGGGCCGGAGGCCTGGGCGGACCGTCGGGCGTCATCAGGATGACGGTGTCGTCGGTGGTGCCGGCGCAGGCGACGACGCGCGCGCTGGTCCCGCCGCAGGCGACGACGAAGCCGATGACGACTCCGAAGATCGCCAGCCCGGCCAGCACCTTCAGGATGTTGCGAACCGCTCTGTTCATTGCCCTTCTCTCTGTGCGAGGCGTTTCCGTGACGTACATTAAAAAATCCGCGTATGTCTCCGGAAGTTTTAACTTGCAAATTATACTATATTAAACAGAAATCGTCAACGGCGCTTACTTCGTCCTCTGTTACACCTCGTGCACCCGTTCCAAAAAGAAATCCAGCTCGTGCATTGTTGGCCGAAACAGCCCTGCCGCCCGCTCGGCTGCCTCAATTGCCTCCAGCTCGTCTGTGTCAAACTCGAACCCAGTCACCGCCCCGTCCTCATCCCGCAGCAAACGGTACGACTGCAGCTGGCTGTACCGCTCCAGTTCGTCGGCACCGCGCAGCTTTACCTCAACATGGCCGAACCGGTCGCGTTCGTAAATATATTCCACCCCGTCTTCCACCACTGAAATCTTCAGGCGTGGCTCAGACTGCTGCTGGTGGTCTATGTGCGCGGGCGGCCCATCCAGGTCCTGCGCTTCAAGCGCGACGCACCGTTGGAGCGAATCGCCACGGCTCAAAAATGTCCGTCGGTGCAGCGCGCCGTCAGCCAGCGCCACATTAGCGGCATGCAAAAACGGCTCTGCCACCTCCGCCGCCAACGCATCCTCTGCCAAATCGTAGCGATACGTGTGCGCCTGGCACCACTGCAGGTAGGCGCGCAGGTCTTCGTCGCTGCACGACGAAAGCGCCTCTGCCGGAATGGGCTGCGGCGTGTACTTGTCTTGCGGCCGCGCGTCCTCGTGGACGTACGCCGCAAGAGCAAGGGCGGCCAGGTAGACATTGCGCTCGGCCGGAGATAGCTCGTGGCGCTTGCGGCGATCATACACGTTGGGCGTTGGCGGAAGCGGGAGCTCGGTGGGTGCCGCAAACTGCAGGCCGCGGATTGTAGGGCTGGGCTGATCATCGCAAATGCACGAGAACACCACCGCCGAAGGCTCCAGCTGGTCTGACAAAAAATTGCGCGATATAAAAAACCGCGTCTCCACCCCGCCCTGCTCCAGTAGCGTACCCGCATGCACCGCCTGCGGATGGCGTGCCACCGACTCTACATTCACAACATAACTATCCGGCAGCGGAAATACGTAGCGCACGACGTCTTCCGCCAGGTCCGGCTGGTCCAGCTTGGCTAGGGCCACGTCTTCCAACGCAGCAATTTTACGGTTTACTTCCACGTTAAATGCTTCCACGTATCTCTCCAAAAAAGCCGCGTCTATCCGGGCACTACCATATGGATTACGTTGCCAAAGCAGTTCATAGCACCCACCATAGCACCAACCTTGGCATTTTACGAACATATCTCTGCATTTTCAGTCTATAATTTGGGAATGAACAACGAATTTGATGTTTTTCACCAGCGGATGCAAAAACACAACATCACCCTGCCAAACGAAATTATCGATGCCGCGTACGCTCCGGCCAGCTGGGGCGACGAGTACTGCTTTACACCAACGGGCATGCTGGCTGCCGTGGCGGCGGCTGCCTACATGCTGCGGCGGCACCCATACCGGCAGCTTGTTCCCCACCCCGTTCCGGTTCCCAACTGGCCTTACACGCCGGGCCGGGTCTTGCGCGACTTGCTCAACGACAGCGTGGATCCAGTTGTGGATGTGGACGATACGGTCGCATCGTTTTCAATGCCGCGCAAAGTGCACGCAATATCGGCATGCAGCCAGGCAGATATCCGCTTTGGGGCTGTGATGCGACAGCTGGAAAACGTCGAACTTGCCCTGCCCTACGCGCAAATTATTACGCACCAGGGCTCGCCGCTGTTTGTACGCAAGGGCGCGCCAGGACACACCTCGGCTATCAGCCTGGCGCCGTGCCTGCTGAATGGCGTGCGCATCCCGCCGGGCGCTATCATGCGGGTAGAAACCCGGCACGATCTGCCCATCCGCCCGGGCTACAGCGGCGATTCATTCGACCTGCCAAGCCACCTTGACGGCACCGGCGTGCCGCCAGGCCTGACGTGCGCAGACGTTTCGGACGTGACGGCTGTTAGCTTCCGGCGGCTTTCCAGCTTCGCCCTGCACCCGCATGAGCGCACGGACGGCATTGTATACAACGAACCGTTTGCTCCTGCCAGCCCAGCCCTGCTCGACTACGTATACACCGCCACCGTAGCAGACCTGCATGCTACTGCGACGCGCGCCCTAGTGGACGCGACGGCGCCGGAGGCAGTTTCGCTTTTGTAGTTTTGCTGGCTTGGGGCTACAGCTCGGTGAAAATACGCTCGTCGCCTATTTCCATGCCCTGGTATTGGGCCAAACGGGCATGCCACAGCTCTACACCCACAATAATGTAGGCGCCGGCGCGCAGCTTGGCAATGGGCGGCATCCATTCCGATGCCAGCGCGTGCGCCCGGGCAATCTTCTTTACCACATCGTCAATAGTTTGCGCGTCTTTTACCACAAATGCGCGGCCGCTGGCCTGCAGCGTGCTGTTCTCGGCCGGGTTAACAACCGTCAGGCTGACGTGATCATGGCGGCTCAGGTTTTTGTATTTCTGCGTGCCTGTTTTGGTTATAAAGTACACGGCGTGGCGCACATCGTCCGGGCAGACATATACCACCGCACCGTGGGGAGCGCCGTCCAAGCCAATGGTGCTCAGCGTGGCCAGCGGGTTAGCTAAAATATAGTCGGCAATACGTTCGTATAAATATTCTGACTGCATACCTTTAGTATAAACCACGCCGCATGCAAAAAATATAGACAGCTACACGCCGCCCGGCGTCTGCGTTAAGCGCAGAAACTGCTCGCGGTCGAAGCCCACACGCGGGTCGCTGGCCTGCAGAGGCACAACGTTCTCTGCCCGAAATGGCGGTGTGTTCATAACTGCCAGCACCAGCCCGACAGTGGGAACGGTAAAATGCGCCGTTTCCGGCGGCGTCACGCTGATAGTCCCGGGTTCCAGCGGCTGCTCTACCCCACCCACCACCACACGGCCCAGGCCCGCCAGCACTATGTACATTTCCTGCTCGCCGTTGGTGTGGTAGTGCGGCTCGGCGTATGGCAGCTGGCGCATATCGGCAATGGCTATGCTTTGCTGCGCGTCTGGCTTCATGGGCAGTTCGTAGATCAGGCCGTTTGGCGTATCTTTGGGGGTAATATTTTTCACCAAGTCCGGCCAGTCGATGTATTGGTCCGAATACAACGACCATACGTTTAGCCCCTCGAAATACATGTCATTTGGCGTGGACACATCTAGCTCCCCTCAACTGCCACCCTGCTGGCCTGCTTTGTCATGCATGTATCATAGCAGACCGGCGGCTTTGGCACGTAGGGCTATTTCTGGGCGATCACCTGGCGGTACACGGCATTGCCGTTGCGGTACAGTTCGCCCATGTACAAAATGTCGGAACGCAGCTGGCCGACGGCCAGGCGGGCGTGGTCCGGCTCGTAGTCCGGGTAGCGATACATGCGCGGAAAAACGTCCATGAGCACTGGGGCAATTTGCTGGTCGTAGGTGGCTCCGAAGCGGCCTTCACTCAAAAACTCGCCGGCTTCTTCAGTGAAGTCCACAACTTCATGAATGCCAAAGCCCACGCGGCGCATCCCTTCTACAAACCGGTCAAAGTTATGAAAGCCGTTCGCGCTCGTGCTCCAGTTGTAGCGTAGCGTTTCCAGCTGCTCTTGTGATGTGTTGTCGGTGATAAACCAGTCATCGACGCCGAACCGGCCGCCGTCTTTTAGTACCCGATGGCTGCCGTTGATCACGGCTTGTGGGTCGTTCACATGGTAAATGGCATTGATAGAGTACACGTGGTCCATGGTGGCGTCGTGCGCGGGCGGGCGCTGCATGTCACCCATCACGGCATCGGTATAGGGCGACTGCACGTCGCGTGAAATGCGCCGCAAGTTTTGCAGCTGCTTGATGCTATTGCCCAGGCCCAGCACCCGCGCACCGGTTTGCCTTGCAATATCTCGGCCTGGCCCGCCAATGCCACACCCAAGTTCCAGCGCCACATGGCCGGCCTGCATGCCCATGCGGTGCGCCAGGCTTAGCACGCGCTCGCTGCTGGCTTGGCGCCAGTTTGCACTGTTCAGGGCGTACTGGTCGGCGTTGGAAAGCGGCGGGCTAAGGTGGTCGCGGCCCATGAACCAAATCAAACCAGCACCGGTGGCCTCAGCCATTTCTACCAGTGATTGGTCGTAGTATGCTCCCACATCGGTATGGTCACGCTCTGTCATAGTTGTACGAGCGTACCATACGACACTATTTTATGCCAGCTTTTTTTAGGTTACGCCAGCGGGACGGGTTTGGCATGGCCGCGGTAAATAGGCAGGATGGCTTGTAGGCGCGGGTCTATCATGTGCGCTTCGTCGCTCTGCCACCAGCCACGCGGCGGCAGGCAGCGGTTCTGAACAATGAGCGCCTGGACGGGCTCGGGCAGCTGGTCGAACAATGGCGCGTAGGCAATGGTTAGGCAAGTTCGCCAGGTGTCTGTGGCGTTGGGGTGGGTGGCGTGCAAAATGCGCCGGTCGCCTATAAATAGGTCGCCGGCACGCACGGGTACGTCGGCTTCGCCAGTAAGAGTTTGGGCATTGGCCGGCTGCTGGTGCCGCTTGGCGTGCGGCCAACGGTGAGAGCCGGGCACCACACGCAGGCAGCCGTTTTCCGGTGAGGTATCTTGCAGGTAGTAAATCAGAAACAGCTCTGCGGGCTGGGGCTGGTCGTATTCGTAAAACAAATCGGAGTGCCAGGGCAGCGCGGCGGCGTGAGGCGGCTTGGCCGAAATGTAAAAGTTGTGCAGCTTGGGCGCGGCAAAGCCGGCAGCCTGCAGGGTTTGGATGGTTTTTGGCCAGGTCAGGACGTCGACCAGGGTTGGGTCGTGGTAGTCGGCCACCACAAAGCCGCCGGATTCGCCAAAGTTTTCCTTCGGCGTTTGCGCAAGCGCGGCGTCGCTGAAACGCTGACGCAGGCGGGCAAGCATGTCGTCGCTGAGTATTGACGGCACAACGCAGTAGCCCTCATCAGCCAACTGGTGTTGCCAGGTAATATCGTGTTGCATGTGGCCTCCTTCTGCCAGGGTGCTGGCATGTTCATCCCACTCGTCCCTCTATTGTATCACTGCGAACGTTTAGGCGTGCGGCGTCAGCACAGTACGCAGCCGTGCCCGGCGCACGGTGCGGTTTTCTTGCAAGGCCTCTAGGTCTAGGCCGCTGACAACGTCGGTGATATCGTCGGCGGTCTCGCACGTTTTTAGCCAGCCTACCTGGTAGGCGGCCTTGGCCAGCGGACTGCAACGGTACAGGTGGGCGGCAGAATCTTTCGGGTAGCGCCCGGGCGAAAGCGTCAGCACTGCGGTGCCCATGCGCAGGGCGGCCTTCATTTCTTCCTCGGTAATTGGCCCGCCGCCAAGGTTCACCAGTACGTCAGGCATGGCACCCAACGCCGGTGCGGCGTCGGCAAATTCTTCCCCGCTCACCACCAGCGTGTCGTGCGGTGCGGCGCTGCGCAATCCACGCAGCGGCAAAAAGCCCAGCGTGCTCACACCCCGTTTCCGCGCCAGCAACGCAGCCAGGCCTGGCACGCCATAGCCGGTGCCGCCATCCACCACATAGTCCACGGGCAAGTCGGCTTCGGCGCAGCCATCCAGTACGTGCTCAATGCCGCGCCGCTCTTTGTCGTAGCCAGGGTGGGCAGAACCGTACCCGCAAAAGCCCACTATCAGGCCCGGCGTTTGCAGTACGTTGTCGATACATTCTTGGCCCCTTTGCAGCGTCTCCCGCCTGGGCCGCACCGCGCACAAACCCTTGTATGCCACAGCCGACGGCACAATCACCCGCGGCACTTCCGGCACCACCCGCGCCTCATACAAGGCCGGCTCCATATCCTGGCCAACGTACACCCCAGGCAACGCCCGCCGCCCCAGCCGCCGTTCTTCGTCGGTAAACTGCTGGCCGGTTGTTTCCAGCAGCTCCAGCTGCGCTTCCACGGACGCCAGCGCAGGCATCATATGTTCATTCATTGGCAAATTGTATCACATGCCCGAAAGTAACCATGGGCTAGGCTATGCATCATGCCGGCTACGCGCCTGAAGACTGAAGACTTTTGTACATAAGGGCGATAGAAAAACCCGCGCGGGCCACGCTATGACTCATGAACTTGTACCCGTAGTGCTCGTAAAACGGACGGGCGTTGAGCGTGGAGCGGATGGAAACAAGGGCCTCGGGCGAGATGCTTGCCTCTGCCGCCTGCAGCAATGTCCGGCCAATGCCGCGGCCGCGGTCCTGCCGCTGGGTATACAAACACTCGATGGCTGCCGTACGCACCGTGCGGCTTTCCGACCACGAGGCAAACGCCGCCACTTCACCGGCCTCGTTCACAAAAACCCGGTTGCTGCCGTACTGCGCATAGCGGTCTGGCCCCTCGCGCTCCAGGTACGCCGCCCAGGCTGCGCGTTCTTCGGCGTTGTACACATCAGAAAGTCCGCCGATGCAATCCAGTTGCACCTGCAGCATCTGCGGAAAATCTTCGGGTTGTGCCGGGCGAATCATATGCAAAAGTATACCGCAGTATGTTAGGCAAACGCGTCAGACCGCGCCGCAACGTCGTCGGCAACTTCCTCTACCGGCCGCGCCGCGTCCACAATGATGTCACCCTAGCGCCGATGTCTTTCATACGCCTGCCGGTGATGCTCCAGCGTCTGCGCCAACTCATGCGGCTGCTTGCCCCAATCATTGTTGGTGCGAGTGGCCAGCCGGTGCGTCAGCGTTTCGTCATCTACGTACAGGGCGAACACGGCTGCGAACAAATCGTGCAGCTTGTCCTCGTTGCCCAGCGAGCCGCACAAAAAGATGGGCTTGGCCGCAGCCCGCGCAAGCAGTGCCTCTACCTCCTGGCGCGGCACATTCCAGGAGTGATTCTCCAAAAACTCGGGGGTACGCTGCGCGGCTTTGACAGAAGACTTTGGGTGGACGTAGCCGGTGTGGATGTGTTGCCATTTGGCCAGGCCGTCATCGTCTGTGTCATAGGCCTCGTAGCCGCGCGCCTTCAGCACTCGACACACTTCCGACTTTCCCGTTCCCGCCGTACCAGTTACTAAAAATAATGACATTACGTCCATGCTACCAGAAAGTGGGCCAGACGAAAACGTGCGGACCGCGGCTTTTTCGTTGGCGTGCGGTATTATAGTGCGGTATGACGCATATAAATTACTGGATTATTGGCACGCTGGTGCTCTCAATCATATCGCCCGTCTTTTACACAAAAAGCATGCTGGCTGGCAAAACAAAACCGCACAAAGTTACCCGCTCTATTGTCTGGCTGGCTAGTATTGCCGGCGTGCTGGGGGTGGTGCACTCTACCAATGTGTCTGGCATTATTTTTGCCGGCATCTTTTTTGCCAGGGCCAGCTACCTGCTGGTGATGTCTTATATATATGGCGTGGGCGGGGCGTCGCGGCTGGATAAACTGTGCCTGGGCATGGGTGTGTTGGCAGTTGTTGCCTATGCCGTGACCGGCAGCGGGCTGCTGGCGGTGTCGTTTGGCATTATGGCGGACCTCATTGGCTACATTCCCACTTTTGTCAAAACATGGCACCACCCCAAAAGCGAAGACCCGCTATTCTTCGGCATAGAAAGCCTGGCCACGCTGCTGGCTATTTTTGCCATTGGCCAGCTGCGCGTGGACACGCTTTTTCCCATATACTTCATGCTTTGCGGCGGAACCATACTGTTTCTTATTTACCGCAAACAGCTAACCAGTAGGCTGGGACGCTCGGCATATCCCAAGGACGTTCCGCAGTAAATTGCCGGTGGCTACTGCTGGACGGGATCAGGCGGGCAGGGAATTTCCCGAGCAAGGTCGTACACCGGACGCTCGTAGTTGTTCTTGCCTTGTTTATCGTCGCGAATTTTGCCCGTAAACTCTACGCACGCGCCAATGGGCACCTGGAATGGCGGCACCTCGTTGCCATTCAGGTCAACCGCCCGGCCAACGGTCTTGTTGTCCACAATCCAACCGCCGTCGGCGCAGGTGCAGTTGTCGTGAATTTGGTGGTTGGCTTCATCGTCAAACCAGCCGCGGGCATCGCCCTCTTCTTTCTTAACTTCATAAATATTGGCTTTCAGCGACTGCTGGCCCGGATCGGTTACCACGCCGCGCACCACAAAACTATTGCCATAGCCCGAGTAGTTCGGTCCGCAGCCAGCCAAGCTCACAGCGGCCAAGCCTGCCACTACGACACCGCCAGCGCGGCGCCTCGAAGAAATCTTTTCCATAAATGGCTATTATAGGACAAAACCCCCACGTGTCAATACATCCACCTCGACAGTTCAGCCAAACAAAACAGCACCGCCTGAAATGACGGTGCTGCTTTGTTTTTGGTAGGAGGTTAGTTCCAGCCAAATGCCTGGCTCAAAATCCACAGCGTTGTCGCAACGGAAATGAAGAACAGGCCCAAGCCCACTGGGCTGCCCCAGCTAAACCACGAGCCCCACGAGCGCCAGTTTTTCATGTGGCTCTCGTAAAACTTGTAGTTTTCCTGGTCCTTGAGACTTTTGCTTTTGTCTTGCATGGTGTCCCTTTGTTAATTTATGAGAGCCTGTCGCGCGATGGGTTCGACGACGTCCCTTAGAAACGGCGCAGGCTTACTCATTCTTTCGGTGGTCTTGTATGTCCGTCCATGTTGTTCGCCGAATGAGCAGCGCATGGTTGCAGTGGGACGACCCCATTAACCATATTTAAGCATAAAAGCGTAGGCGTAGCAAACAAAAAGCGGGGCGCGCACTCGCCGGGCCAGTAGCACGCCTTTAGGGGACGCTCTTAAATCATCGAGCCTGTTTTAAATTCGCCAGCTCTTTTGTAGTTGGCCAAAATGATGCCGCTGGGCAGCGCCTGCGAGTCCATTAGTTCGAACGCAGCGGGGATGGTCCCCTCTGCGAACAGGCGCTTGCCAGTGCCAATGGTTACCGGAAAGATTCTAAGCCGCAGCTCGTCAATCAAATCGTTCTTCAAAAGCGTTTGGGTCAGTTTGCCGCTGCCCCACACCTGCAGTGGTGGGCCGTCTTCTGCCTTCAGGGCTGCAATTTCGGCCGCTACGTCATCGTGAATGAGGACAGACTCTTTCCATGAAAGGTCAATGGCCTCGTCCGACACAACGTATTTTTTCGCCTTATTAAATGGGTCGGCTATGGGGCCCGTTTGCTTTGGCCAGTACGCGGCAAATATTTCGTACGTCTTTCGCCCCAGCAGCATGTCAAACGGCGCGCTCAGTTCTTGGTTGATTATGTCGCCAAAAGATTCGTCAGAATACGGCGCGGTCCAGCCGCCATATTTAAAACCGCCCGAGGTATCTTCGTCCGGATCGCCCGGCGCCTGCATGACCCCGTCCAGGCTAATCATGGTAAGCACTACTATTTTTCTCATACTTCTATAGTACCAAACTTACCGTCGCTTCAGGCTCTGCAAAAACGCATAGGGCGGATAATCGTTGCGGTTGGGGTACTGGCGCCGGTAGTACTCGTTCCAGTAGCTTGTTGTTAGGGCGTCCAAATAGTACACCAGCCGGCCGTTTTCCCGCACCAAGGCCCGCAGCTCTTCTTTTGTTTCGGCAGAAGCTTCAAGCGGGATGGTGCTAATTTCAATAACATAGTCGCCCAAAGCCACCAGCACGTAGGCCGCTTCCTGGCGCGTCAGTTTTTTGTACGAGATCAGCTTGCGCAGGGCTGCTTCGCGCTTGTAACCGTCGCTGCTGCGCGACCTCCTGCAATAATGCTCGGCGGTATCCGACGGCGCGTATGATCCACTAAACTTCACGCGGTACGGTACAACAACATCCCGGCCGTCAATTTTCACCGCATAACCAGTGGTGGGCGTGAAGGCTTGCGCGCCCTTGCCGCTCCGCGCACCCGGGTTGCGGCCCAATAACAATGTAAATAGTTTCATCAGCTCATAATAGCAGCTTGCGGTCTGCGTGCCGGGCACGCCAGCTTAGGTTTTTGCGGCTTTATTGCCCGCAAGCGTCCAGCCAACCAAAGCATTCGCATGGCCGTGGCCCATGCCATATTCCGATTTTAAATAGTTGACAATTTGCATGTGCTTTTCCAGCCCGCACTCTGCAATAATCCCCTGCCACTCTGCAATGGAGCGACCATATTTTTTCTCAATAGATGGAAAGTAGGAGGCCGGCCCTACCTTCGGCCATGGCGCAGATTGTTCTGTCATGTCCAGCTCCTTTTTACGCTCTTAGTTTACACGGGGCATTATAGCAACCATGCATTGGCTGGGCTGGGCAGTTTAGCCAATGCCCTGCAGCCACTTTCGCACGCTGTCTTTAACGCGGGCAGCTTTAGCGTCTTCCATCGCAAACAAAATTCCGTCACGCTCCCTGCCGCCTTCGACGGAAAAACCTTCAAGCACTGTTGCATTTGGGCATAGGTTCTTCACTTCGTCAAAGCTGCTTCCCGGCCCGTAGCCTCCATTTGTGTTAAAGGGAACAACTGTCTTGCCGCTGAGATTGTACGCGCCAAGAAAGCTCTTCATAGGCGGAGGCAGCTGCATGTCCCACGTGGGTGCGCCCACAAAAACAGTCTCGTAGTCCTGGATATTAGCAACTGGCGTTTTGAGCGGGGGCAAATAACTGCTGGCGTTTTCTTCAACCACTTGGTCAACCTGTTTTTGGTAGTTCTGGGGGTAGGGGCTTTCCAGCTCAAGGCCCACCATTGTGCCGCCTACTTCGTCATGAATCATGTTTGCTACGGCCCTGGTGTTACCCGTTCGGGTCAGATAAACAATGAGTATTTTTTGGGGTGGTACCGTTTGGCGCATACTACTTCCTCCTTGTAGCCTTTGGCAGTTTCATTTTGTCGGCGATTGCGTAGGCCGTCTTGCTTGCCGCTTCAATAGCCTGCTTGTTTTGGCTGCCGACCGCCTTCCAGAAAGCGATCTTTGCCTTCACGTACTCAATGCGAAGTTCCGCATAGTGCAGGTCGTGTACCAAACGCGCTAGCTGGCCGTCAAGCAGCTCAACCTGTGCGTGTGCGCCAGGCCCGCCATCTTCGCGATTTTTTAAATACAACCGCATACCATCCACAGAAAGGCCTGTTGCGTTCAGGCAAGCGACGGCAACCACAAGGTTGATATCGTCCTCGCTATACACCCGGCGTTTCGTTTGCGCGTCGCGTTCTATTGGCCTAATAATCCCAATTGTCTCGTAGTAACGCAGCGTGCTTTCCGGAAGGCCGCTTATTTTGGCAGCCTCCGTGATGGTGTACTTTTTGCTCGAATCATGCGCGCCCATGGTTTTATGATAACGTGCGGCTATACAGATACTTGAGAAATTCTGGGTCATTGTGGTTGACGGTAGCCAGGCCCGCATCAAGCGAGGCAATGCTTTTCATTTCTTCATCGGTCAACACAAAGTCAAACACGGCAAAATTTTCCTTCATACGGGCTACACCAGTCGACTTTGGAATAGCAACAACGCCTCGCTGCACGTTCCAGCGAAGGATGACTTGAGCAATGGTTTTGCCATGCTTTTCGGCAATGCCGCCCAGCAATTTGTTTTTGAATATATCGTGCGCGCCTTCGGCAAACGGCGCCCAACCCTCGTGGACAATGCCCAGCCCTGCCAGGAATGTATGCGCCGCTATTTGTTGGTTGAACGGGTGGGTCTCAATTTGGTTTACCATTGGCTTGATCCGGGCGTTATAGTGCAGATCGTACGCCTGAACGGTATTGAAATTGGAAATGCCAATGGCCCTAAGCTTGCCCTCATCGTACATCGTTTCAAGGCCGCGCCACGCGCCAAACACATCACCAAACGGCTGGTGGACAAGATACAGGTCCAGGTACTCCAGCCCAAGTTTATCCAGCGAGCGCCCTACGGCTGCCTTGGCTTTTTCTTCACTCGCGTCCGCAATCCAAAGCTTGCTTGTAACAAACAGCTCTTCCCGTGGCACACCGCTCTTTTTGATGGCGCGTCCCACGGCCTCTTCGTTCCCGTATGATGTCGCCGTGTCAATCAGGCGATACCCCGTTTCAATAGCCGCAACGACACTCTGCTCAGCCTCCTCATTGCTCATTTGAAACACGCCGAAGCCAAGTATCGGCATTTCATTGCCGTTGCTTAGCTTTACTGTTGGTACTTTTGACATAATCACCTCCCTTACCTTTCACATCATGGCTATACTCAGCGTATCCACTTAAAGTGCTTCAAGTCAAACACCAAAAAAGCGCCCAGCTTTCAGCGCGCTTCATCCATTGTGTCAGCCTATTACGCTTAGCGAGTATCAAAGAATCAGGCAGACGTTGCCCGGCTTCAACCGTAACCACGCCAAGCTGCGGTATAATCAAACCAGATGTCTACAGCAAACAAAACGTCTCACGCCAACCATCCGGTGCCACGTCACGAAGGCCACAAATCGCACCGGGCAGCCTGGCTGCGCGCGTCGGTGCTTGGTGCGGATGACGGTATTGTATCAACGGCCAGCTTGATGCTCGGTGTTGCTGCCGCCAGCGCCAACACACAGACAATCTTGACGGCGGGCGTAGCCGGCTTGATTGCCGGTGCCTTGTCTATGGCTGCCGGTGAATACGTTTCGGTCAGTTCGCAGCGGGACTCTGAACGGTCCGACCTGCGCCTGGAGGCAAGTGAACTTAAAGCCTTCCCAAAGGAAGAGCTACACGAACTAGAAGATATTTACATGCGGCGTGGTCTCACCCCCGATCTAGCCCACCAGGTCGCCGTCCAGCTGCACGAGCATGACGCGCTGGCAGCGCACGCCCGAGACGAGCTCGGTATTGACCACCAGTCACTTGCCAAGCCGCTCCAGGCCGCAATTAGCTCTGCCGCTTCGTTTGCTTGCGGCGCGTTATTGCCGTTGCTTGCGGCAATTATATGGCATGGAGCGGCGGGCTCATGGGCGATTGTTGTCACATCCTTGGCCGCCCTAAGCATCTCCGGCGGTATCGGCGCGTTCATTGGCGGCGGCAGCAGGTGGCGCGCCGCCCTACGCGTGCTTGGCGGTGGTGGTTTGGCAATGCTCATTACCAGCATTGTGGGGCGGCTGGTTGGCACTGCGCTATAGGCAGTCACGGCCCATACTTATTTAGTAGAGCTTTTCACCCGCATCCAACATAGCGATGAATTTTTTTGTGCGTTGCAAGCGAGTCGCTTCAGTTTTAGCCGTCTGCAAACGCCAAGCAATGGCGTATTTATTTGTTTTGTTCAGCCCGTTATAGAACAGCTCCGCTTTCGGGTGCTTACGAAGCTCTTCAAGAAAATAGTCTGGAACTTGCATATTGCTAGGCGCGTCGTAGGCAGCTTCCCACCGCCCATCCAACTGAGCCTTCTCAACTTCAAGTAACCCGGCAGGGTTCATGAGGCCTGCGTCTTTTAGGCGGCCAATACGTTCAATATTCCGTTTGGACCACATACTTCTAGGCCGGCGTGGCGTAAACTTCTGCAAAAATGAATCGTCATCATAGCTCTTTTTCTGGCCATCAATCCAACCATAACAGAGCGCTTCGTCCAAAGCCTCTGCATAACTAACGGTAGGAACGCCAGATGCTTTCTTGTAAAGCCTTAGCCACACTCCATCAATTTTGGCATGGTTTTCATCAAGCCAGAGCCGCCACGTACTTGAGTCTTTGAAGGCAATAATTTCATAATTGGGTTTCATCTTCTTCATAATAACAAAAGCCTCGCGCGACTGAGGTGTTTTGGTTGGCGCGCTACTCAAAGAATTTTGATTATTCCAAGCAGGCTATCTTGCTTGTGCGTTGGATCAAGAAATACAAAACCATCTCGCTTTTTATCCGTCCGGCCTTCGTATTGGTGCAGGACTGCCTTAAGTTTTTCAGCATTGTAAATGATAAGAATGTCTATGCGCGCCGCCTTGCCATGAACGCCAAGGGCGCTGTGGTAAAAACCATACACCACATCCTTGAAGAGGCGCATATGCGGGCCAACTTTGCGGCGGAAGCCGAACAGGTCAATGCGCTTGCCTTGTAGGTTTTCATATCGGTCGCCTTTGCGGTTCACGTCATACCGATCAGTACCGTCGAGCTTGATAATTTCCACGAGCTCGTCAATGGTTTTGCCCGGGTGCTCACTGGAGGCGATGCCTCGCGCAACAATGGTCGCGTTCATAAAATGCCTGCGAAGTTCGTCGTCTACAATCTTACCAATAGCTCTGTGGTCGGGTTCAGCGGTGATTTGGTACTGTGGAATGTGAAGCGTGAGAGTTTTCATGGTATTTCGCTAAGCCCCTTTTGGTGCACTTTGTTTTGAATACTGTTGAGATGGTTGCATGATTTGTTATTGCCGTACGGCTACCAAAATACCGACAATTATAATGATGCACGACAATGCAACCCGAAACACTCTGTCGGACAGGCGCCGTAGTAGTGGTGCGCCAACAATCGTACCAATAGCCACGCCCAGGGCCATAGCCACAATCTCCATCGTAAGTCCCGCCAGCTCATGGTAGTGTGTAGCTATATACACCGGTAACCTGAATACGTCCACAATGAGCGCCACGGCTGTAGCCGTTGCCACAAATGCAGTCTTTTTGAGGTCGAACCCAAGCAAACCAACAGCGCGCAAGCCACCTTGGTTGCCCACTAAGCCGCCGAAGAAGCCCGACGCTCCGCCCAATATCCACGCCCACATTCCCCTTGCCGCTACACGTTCGTTCCATCGCAACAGACCCGATACGCCAGCCAGCACCATAAGGCCGCCAAATACAAGGGCGAGCGCGGTGCCGGCAGCCCCGCTTTGTAGTAGGGCGCCAAGCAAACCACCAAGAGCACTGAGCGTACCAAAAGTCATGAGGGTCCGACGGTCAATAGCGTGCCGAAGCAGCCAAAAACGTAGAGCCGAGCCACAAACATGCGCCACGCTAACGGCAGCTACCGCCAGGCCAAAACCGGTCCGCAGAGCCAAAACGGGCGTCAAAAAACTGCCGACGCCAAACCCGACCACAGCGGCAATGCCACCCGCCACCAGCCCGACGCCAAAAAGCAACAACTCAAACAGCATACCCTTATAATAAAAGCCACCTTTCAGAAGGTCAAAGCGCTGGCGCCGGATAGGCCGGGCTACACCTGGAGGCTATATCGCTCTTCTTTATTTACCTTGAGTTTTGAAAGCACGGGGTTTGCAACGCCGGACAGTACGGCGCGTACGCTCACGTCCGGGATAATGGTACGCAAGTAATCGCTTACTTTGCCGGCGTCATCGTCGTTGAACACCGCGAAGCGCACGCAGTTCTCGGCGTCGGTAGCATTTTCGCAGAGTACATTAAAGCCGCGCTCTAGGCCAAGCCTGCGGATCCTGCCGCGCAGCATAACGCCATGGATCTCTGTTTTGGCCGTGATTTCGTACATGTCCCACTTGAGGACATCGGTTTCTTGCATGCATACAATTATATAGTAAAAATTTATGTTTGATTTATTCAGCGCTATCTGTCATAATCTGGCTACCTTGCACAGCTGTGCACGGACGGAGCTTAACAATCTGGAGGTGAAACACACTTGCTACAAACACTCGCATCACAAGGCGATGAGAGGTTGGCCGCTTTCGAGCGACGCCACTCACTTGCGACCGTGGTGTCTGCGGTAGGTGCATTTCGACCTAACCTCGTCGATGGCGCGATCAAGCGCTATCAAGACGTGATCCGCGGCAACTGCTGGTACTTCCCGGTGCTGCACGATGTCGACGTTCCGTCGTTCCTCGTGCGGTGGGGCAAGGCGCACGCGGCCTACTTCGAGCTCGCAGACGAAATCTTCGCGCTGCTGGCGAAGGGCAAGCCGCTCAGTGTCCTGGCCACTTCCTCGATGCTCACGCGCGTTATCCAGTCGGAAACGATGCGTGGCTGGGTTGGGAAGCGATCGCCTTCCGGCCTCGACGCGCTGCTGGACGCCCGCGTCACGCAGCTCGAAGGCCTGCTGGCACCGCTGGGTGACGACGCCGTCGATGACGTCCTGTCATACGGTGGCGTTTACATCGGCAACCCCGACCGCATCACCGCCGAGCACGAGATCGTCGAGCTGTTCGCCATCTACCACCGTGAGGTGGGGCGAGAGCTGACTGTCGACATGCTGGACGCGCCGAACGAAGCGGCACTGTCGCTTCTTCGGGGTTACTGCCGATACTCGCTCGACGGCTTCAACGCGAAGTACCGCACCTTGTGTGGCGCGACGCCGCGGACGCCGCGAGCCGGCATGTCGGCCGATGAAGCGCTCGGCATGGTCACGCAGTGGCTCGCCAAGCTGACGGCCGCCGAGCGCGACCTCGTTCAAACACTCCTGGATGAGACGAAGGTACTCAACTACCTGAACCTCAACCTGGAGGTCAAGTACAGCTTCAAGGGATGGGCGGGGCTGATGCACGTCTTGGTATTCGCTGCCTGCAGCGAGGCCACCGGCATCAGCACCGACGTCTACGCCATGCGCAACGCGCTCGCGAAAAAGGGAGAGTGACATGACGGACAAGTTCCTCAACGGTCAAAGCTGGCGCGTGGGCTGCCATGCCACCGAGCCGGTGACCGGCCGGGTCGCCATCGTGCGATCCCAGGTCGATCTCGACAAGGTCGACAAGGGCGACATCCTCGTGGCCCAGCAGACCGACGTCAACTACACGCCGCAGATGCTGGACGCCGTCGCGGTCATCACCGTGGAAGGCGGCCGGTACTCGCACGCGGCTACGTTCTCGCGCGAGAACAGCATCCCCTGCCTCATCGGGGTGGTCGGCATCCTGGACGAGCTGAACGACGGCGACATCATCACCGTCGACACGCACGCCAAGACCATCACGGTCGCGGCACCCAACAGCATCGGAGGCATGATCCAGCAATGACCGTACCCATCCTGGGGATGGGGGAACTCGCGGCAAACTCGCCCGCGCTCGGCAACAAGGTCAAGAACCTTGCTGCTCTGGCGCGGGCGGGCGTGCGGGTCCCCCGTGGCTTCGGCCTGCCCTACGACGTCTACACCCGATACATCGCCAACCTGCTGCCCGCCCTCGAGCGTGCGCGGGAAGAGGCCGATGACTACTCCGAGATGGCCAAACGGCTCCAGGAGATCGTGGCGTCAGCATCGTTCATCGGTGCGACCGAAGTGCTGGGTGCGCTGGAAACACACATGCCCGGCGCTTCGTACTTCGCCGTACGCTCCTCGGGAGCACCAGTCATCAACGGCCGCGCGGCCGCCGAGGACTCCGCCGGGCTGTCGCTCGCGGGCCAGTACGAATCCTTTCTGTTGGTTCCTGCGGGCAATGTGCCGCGAGCTGTCCAGTGGTGCTACGCATCCCTCTTCAGCGAGCGCTGCCTCAGGCAGTTCAAGGTGAAGGAGGACGGCCGCTACCTGTGGAGTCGCATGAGCGTACTCATACAGGAAATGTGCCTGGCCGACCTCAGCGCCGTTGTCATGACCCGCGATCCTGTCGAGGGTGGCGACAACTTCGGTATCGAGGTCACCTACGGCGCATGCGAAGCACTCGTGTCCGGCGAAGTGCAGGGCGACCTGTACCTGCTCAGCCGAACCACGGGTGCGGTACTCAGCGCGGAGGTCGGAACCAAGACCTCGCGTATCGGGTACAAGCCGCTCGTCAACCCGGAGGCGGACAACAAGGTCAAGCAGCCCATCTCCGCGAAGCGGCGTGATCGTTTCGCTGCTTCCCTGGAGCTGATCTCCGAGATCCACCACCTGGGGATGCACATCGAGGAGCACTTCGGCGCCCCCCAGGACATCGAACTGGTCGTGGCCGGCGGCGAGATCATCGTCACCCAGACTCGGCCGATCACCGCAAGTAAGTAACCACCAGACAGGAGACACCACCATGAAGCGAACGCTTCTCGTCATCGATTTCATCAACGAGATCGTCGACCCGCACGGCAAGCTGGCCGCCAAGGGCTACGCCGACTTCATCGCCGAGCACGACGTCTTCAGCGCCCTGAACACCGCCATCAGCGCGTTCCGGGAGGCCGGCGACGCCGTGATCTTCGTGCGGCTGGCGTTCGACCCGTCGTACGGCAACCAGCCCAAGAGCTCACCGGTCTTCGGACGTGCCCACGACTTCGGCATCCTGGCCGACGGCACCTGGTCCACCGAGATCAACGACGCCGTCGACTACCGCAAGGGCGACGACGGAGTCGTGGTGAAGGACCGCGTCAGCGCGTTCCACGGCACCGGCCTGGCCCAGCTGCTGCGCGACAACGGCGTCACCGACGTCTACATCGCCGGCGTGGCCACCGACCTCGCCGTCGAGGCCGCGGCTCGCTCGGCGCACGACAACGACTTCACCGTCAAGGTCGTGACCGACGCCTGCGCGGCGGCCAACCAGACCGACCACGACAAGTCGGTCCACGTGCTGCCGAAGTTCGCGCAACTCGTCACCGCGGCGGACCTGTAGTCGCCTAGGCGACACCTCCGCCCAGCAAGGCAAGTCCTTCTCTACCCAAGCCCCGGCATGGGTAGAGAAGGCATTTTACATTCATAGCCACCGACAATTTGCTCAAAAACAAACGTAATGATCAAATTATTGTTGACTAAAGACAAACCATCAGGCCGCTCATTGCTGCCGTCCGCCACCTGGCGTTATACTATGTAATTCATGGGCGAATATCAATTTCCGGGAGTATATGAAGTGTCTCACTTGATGCACTTTGTTTCGAACACCTTTTGAGGTTAAATTGTCTGGTTATAAGCTTGGCTAGCGAGTCGTCTTCGCAAAATTAGCTTTTGCCTGCCAACAGCGGCACCGCGAACAGTGTCGCCACAGCTGCATCAACGCCCACATTGAACCACACTCCCAGCCATGCTGATGCAGCTGCTTCAAACGCCAGCCAGATAACCAGCCCAACAAGCAGTATCCGCTTTAGCTCTTTGTCATCACGCTTAAACGCGATGCGGCCAAGCAAGAACAATGTCACGCCCCAACCCAGCATAATTGCCCCATATAACGCGCTCTCCCAATCCAGAAGCACATTATGCGGAATGAGCGACACATTATTCGAGAAAATTTTAAGCCCGAAGAAGAAATACAGTAGCCCAAAGCCTATAAGGATTATCGTTACTACGCGAAACCATAAGGCTAAACGTTGCTTGTTCATGCTTGCTCCCTGCTTTTGTAAAATGTTACGCCATAAGTGATAAAGGCCTGAGTAGACCCGGTTGCCAGTTTATCGAGAATTACGATGTTCATTCATTAATAATACCCCACGGACAAACGGTTGTTGGAAATCTGCCCGTCAAAACGAAAAAGGTCCATTTTTATCGAACGCCGAACAACCCCAACAAAAAAGACCTAGCCTAACGCTAAGTCCCATTTGGTGCAGCATTGTTGCTGAAAGTATAACTATTTTTAGAAGATGACCGACGACCGAAACTTATTAATTCTGTTGTTTTTTGAGCTGTATATCTAAGTTTAGTTTGATACTAGGGTTTTCTTTTTCATAGCTTTCTATAAGTTGGGCGATGTCCTCGAGGGATATCGACGCACGACTTGATTGATTAATGACATCCGGATTATTAGAAGTGGCGATGTGTTTATCGGGATTTCCAGATGATTTTACTCGGCCAAGTACTTTTTTACCCTCATAGGTTAGCTCTACTTTTGTCAACATCTTCCGAGGCTCATATGAATAAACTGGCTTGGCAAGACCATAGTGCTTTAAGTGAGTGAGCTTATTCGCTACCCATGCCTTATTTTGCTCTTCAGGCTTTGTCAAATCACGCTTCGCCCCAATATATATCTCCTGTAAGGTCAATGTATCCGAGTCGGGATTAGCGCCAAAGAAACGCTTGAGCGTCTCGGTTGCAGATGTAAGAGACATGTATTTCATACTAGCCTCATTGTAGCAATAATCCGTGGCTTATACAAGTAGAAATAAGGATGAAGATTAAGAAAGCTACACCCCTGTTAAATTACAGTTTCGCACATTTTCTATTGCAGAATAAGGATGAAGGCAGTAGACTTAGTAATGGGGGCGTGGCAGAGCGGTCGAATGCGACTACTTGTCAGGTAGTTTCCTTAGCCGGACATCGCCAGTTCAAATCTGGTCGCCTCCACCACCACGTAGTTGGCGTGGCAATACCAACTCCCCACAAACAATACAGAACCCCCTTCCATAATGGTTGGGGGTTCTGTATTTCCTTAGCCGTTCAAGCCGAAGCTTGATACCCAATTATACAACGAATTCCTACAAATTGTAAAGATACTAATAATATATTGCTAGCGCCGGGCCGCTGTTATCAGGAATTGGGTACGCATTAATTCACTTATTGGGTTATAACCTTCATTTCAATCTGTAAAATGGCATATTTTGTCTTGTGAGGTCTAGTTTGCCGGACGTAGGTTGAAACCGTGGGCCGGATCAATAAACAAAAACTCCCGAACATGGGAGCTTTTCTAAGTGCCAAAATGGTGCACTTGATGCACTTTGTTTCGAACACCTTTTGGGATGGTTAAGCCAGGCGGCTGATTCCGTCAAGTAGCCCAGCTTATAATTCGCGTACAGGCTCAATTGGTTCCCTATTTCGCTTGCCTTGAATAATTGCAAGGAGGTCAGGCAGCATTGCTGCGAAGATAATGAAAGCACCGCCAACAATCACTGCTCCCGTGATTGCTTGATGGAAGATTATAGCGGCAAATACCGCTGCAAATACGACCTCCATAAGTCCAATCAAGCTTGCTATGCTCGCGTCGGCATGCCGGAAACCTTCGATGCTCAGCCAAAAGGCCGCAGCGTTCACTACCGAATATGCCAATAGATACCCCCAAGCAGCGTCAAATGTGGGCATAGGCTGCGGCTCATGCAGTAGCAAGGATAGAGGTAGGTGAGTCAACAGCGTAAAGATCCAGCCCCAAAACACAATAAGCCCAGGAGGATACTTGTCAGACAGCTTCTTACTACTTGCGGTTTCGCTGCCGCTCGCCACACCATTTAATGCAGCCAGAACAAGGCCCAACGGCGCAAACGAGACAACCGACACCCCGAACACAAGAGCCAGGCCCATAAACGCCAGCACTATCGAGAGCAGTTTGATGCGCGTGATCTGCTCACCAAGGTATAACCGACCTACCGCATAGGCCGTAATCAAGAATAATGCGTAGAAAATAAGCTGGACAGTGCCGACTGGCGCATGGTTGAACGCATAGTATAATGGCACCTGTGTAAATATACAAAAGCCCACGAACACCGCCATTTGCGGCCAATCTTGCCTGTCAATTTTGCGGAATGACTTTGTGGCTAATAACGCTGGCAACATAACCAACATGATAATGATGCTCCGTACCCAGGTCTGGTAAAACGGTGCGAAACTGCCGCCCATAAGATGCGACCATATCCCGTATGTGCCATAAAATACACTTGCGAGCAGAATAAGCCCATATCCTACCGGCGATGTGCGGGTTTTATTCATTTACTCGAGAGGGATACTCGCCCTTAGTAGTAGCAACGATAGCCTCAACCCACTGTTGTGCGTTCTTGGTCATAGATTCGTCAGTACACCAACCGAGCGCCGGACCGTTCCAAACATTGCCCTTATAGTGGCCAAACGAATTCTTTTCGTCTTCAAATGCATAACCACCGATCTTACTATCAGCGGCAAGTTGCAGCACAAGTTCGGTGTTGTAGATCGGATGCGTGATATCTACAAACAGCGCCGTCAGCTTCATACTTTTTACTTGCTCATCACTCAATAGTGATTCTGTTTCATTGTTGTGAGCCACAGCAGACACAATTACGTCTGAGCTTTGCATGAGTTCATCCAGCGCCACCTTGTTAAAGCGCCCATCTTCACTGTGCTTGGACCAGTATTGCACGTTCATACCTAGGCCCTTGAGGTTCTCAGCTACTGTCGTACCGATACGACCGAGACCGATTACGCCTGCGGTCTTACCGCGCAATTCAAAACCTCGATGCTTCTCGTAATCGAGCTTCCAGTCGTCTTTGATAACAATAGGTAGACGACGCGCAAGAGCAAGCGTGAGCATCACTACCCACTCGGCTACAGCTATGCTCGAAAAACCACGCAAGTTCACAACTGGAATGCCTTTTTGCGCAGCATAGTCAACATCAATCCAGCTAAACGAAGTTGTTTGCAGGACGATTGCCTGCAGGCTGGGGATTTTATCAATAACCTCATTTGGAAACTTCCAATCACTGAAGTCAGGGTCTATCGCTACAATGCGCGGCTCGTCACCTGCGTAAAGTTCGGCAATTCCTATAAGAGGCTTCATCTCGTTGATGAACACCACTTCACCGGCAGCCTTGAGGGCATTCAGATGGTTTTGGTTTAGCTGCGTATCGGTGTTTGGGCTTATGATGAAGATTTTCATGTTCTCATCGTACCACGCAGACAACAAGCCGTGTTCGAAATATGTCCCGTCAAGACAAAAACAGACCAGCTAGTCGAACGCTATTCTGATCTGTTTATATTGGATCGTCTCACTTGGTGCACCGTTCTAGCCGAAGTTAGAACCGCACTACTGGGTTATTCTATCGCTTAGAACAGATTAAGGCAATGGTTGTTATAGAGGTGGCGTGCGCACCCACTGGTGTCCTACCGGCCGTGCCAACATAGTTTACACCGGTAGGGGGGAGTGGTATGCCAACCCTGTGTGGTTATGTACGATACTTCGCGTCCAAATTTTTTTCGGATTTTGGCAATTTAATAGAAGTGTCTTTGGGAGGTTAGAACCGGCATATGCGGGATTGTTTACATAACGTTTCATTGTATAAAATAGGTATTGAACATAGGAGTTTTAATGTCCGCTTCAATCATTTCAATTGGCACTCAAATACCTGGCAGGTCTGACTTCTCGGCGACGTATTCGTCAGGCAAATCCTTGCACGACTACGACATCGTGGTCTTTGACACGAGCTTTCCGGCTTATGGCTACGACTATAGTGGCGGTAACTCATTGAGCGATGGGTCTTCTACACAACTAGGCAAAGACATCGCGCACTGGAGCAGCGAACTTGATAGCGCAATCAAGGACGGCAAGACAGTATTCATATTGTTGGCAGCAAGCGAAAACTTGTCAGCCAAAACCGGTCAAAGAGAATTTAAGGGTAGCCGGACTATCAACTACGTTACGGACGTTAATAACTATACAGCGTTACCATTTTCGCTCAACGTTGTTAATAGTAAGGGCTCAAGGGTCAAAATCTGCGACGCTCGTTTTAGTCAGCTTTACGACGCCGTGAAAGACCATTTGGAATACCAGGTTTATATTCCTGGCAAGCTGGGCACTGTAGCATTCTCAACCTTAAAAGGGACAAATACATTAGGTGCCGCAATTAGGTTAAAAGAAAAATCCGGCAACGTAGTATTGCTGCCATACTTCAGCCTGGAAGAAATGACTGAAGAGCATAAGGACGGAAAAACCTACTGGACAAAAGAAGCACTTAAAATTGGTCAGCAGCTTACTCAGCAAATGATTGAGATTGATAAAGTGCTTAGAAAGAGCTCCGAAAGTACCCCGCTCCCGAACTGGGCTTCTGATATGCCAATGTCAAATAAGGCCACTGCACTTCAAGAGAAGATTGACACGCTAGACGCTGCTATTAAGAAGAAAGAAGCCGAAAAGCATAAAGTATCTGAGCAAAAACAGAAAGCTGACGCAATTAAATCACTCCTTTACGAAAATGGCAGCATACTTGAGGCTGAGATTGAAAACGTACTAACAATGATGGGTTATCAGGTATCTAATTTTAGAGAGGGTGCGCTGGAAATTGACCACGTCATTATAAGCCCAGAAGGTAAAAGACTAATCGGCGAGGCCGAAGGCAAAGATAACTCTGCCATAAGCATTACCAAGTTTCGCCAGCTAGAGACAAACATCAATGAAGATTTTGAGCGAGACGAGGTTAAAGAACCGGCGCAAGGCGTTTTGTTCGGGAACGGTTACAGACTAAAAAAGCCCTCCGAAAGACCTGACGAATTTACCGATAAGTGCTACATCAACGCAAAAAGGTTGGGGACTGCGCTTGTAAAAACATCTGACCTTTACACAATAGCACTATATTTATCTGACCACCCCGCTGATGAGGCTTTTAAGGCAGAGTGTAGAAAAGCCTTAGAAGAAACAAAAGGAGCTGTTGTCCAATTTCCAAAGCCAGCCACTAGCTGAGCGCAAGTAGGTCTTCTACAAATGCGTTTTTTGTGTGACGCTCGTTGTAAAACGGCAAGCCAACTACGCGATAGTTATCGTCTTCTAGTAGCGTGGCAGTTTTGAACTTGTCCTTAATTTGTAGCAAGAACTTTTGTTTCCAGCCCTCTTTGCCATCGTCAAAGCCAGTTTTGGTTGCGTCTAAGAATTGGTCGCCTTTTGGTTCAATGAATACTTGCCAGCTCACGTTGCCCTTGGCCTTGTCGTTGGCAAACAGCATAAAGTCCGGCTCAAAGGCCGCGCCGTCATCAAAGGCATAAATCTTTACAAAGTGCTCATTGCGTACAAGATAGATGTCGTCCCACTTAGTTTCAAGCTCATCTTTAAGCGCCTCTAACGTTTTGACCAAAGATTTTTCCTCGCTGGTACCGAAGTTATCTTTGTAGGCGTACCAGTCGGCGTTGTGCAGGTCTACGTAATAACGACCATCGGGGTGCGTAACCGTTGACTTGCCATACTCGCGGTCAGGGCTGTCGCTGGTGGCAATTTTGAGCTTTAAGCGCTCTCTGACGATTTGGTTGAACGCTAGCGGCTCAAAGGCAGTCGTACCAACCCAGCGTGTATCATCGCTAGCGGCAGCGTTTTTTATTTGCATGAGCACACACTCCAGTATGTATAGCTGCTGCGCGACGTTAAGGTTATTTAGGTCTTCGCTATCGGCTGTTAGTTCAATACTGACGCCGCCTAAGTATTCGTCGCTGGCAATAAATTCGGTAGTAGACTTGAGGTTGCCGAACTCGCGCTTGAGGTTGGCAAAGGTAAAGAATGGGTCTTTATTTAGCGCCTTGCGTACCACCTGCGGCAATAGCTGCGACACTTTGACGATGGTTGTGCCACGCTTGATAGGTTCGCTGCCACCCTCTAGTACGAGTGAAAACGGGTTGACCTCGCGGCTGTGGCCAGTGGGTAGCTCAGCCTCGTAGTATGTTTGCAGGCTTTTGTCTGTCAGTGAGTTAATGTCGGTGTTATCGTTTTCTATACGGCGGTTGACCCAAATGATACCATCACGCCAGAGGCGGGTTTGCTTAAAGCTCTCTTTCAGCTCCATTATTAGCTCTTGTGTTTCTTCGGCCATAATACCGGTGTCACGCAAGGCTCTCGATATTTCTTCTATGTACTTGGGGTTGTGCGCTGAGTGGTAGTGCAGTTGCTCTATAGCACGCATGTCGTTATCAGCGTCATTGTCATACTTGCGGCGGTAGCGCTCGTCATCATCACCAAATGGGTAGTAGCGGGCACCGCGTCCGATAAGCTGAGCTTCGGCAATGGTAGTATTACCTGGCTTACCACTCTTGCTGTCGCGTGTGTCATATAAGCGCACGATGTCAAACAAGTTCAATACGTCCCACCCCTCGTTAAGCATATCTACAGCAAACACTGCGCGTATTTCATTATCAGTGTCTTCCAGCCGGTTGAGTAGCACCTGCGTTGACGGCGCAATGTTATTACTGTCTACCAGCGTTAAACGTTCCGGCTGGAAGTCGCCGCGTAGCTCGGCCACCAGGCCATCTAGACCTATGCCTTTAGCCTTAAAGTAATCAAAAGCACGACGCAATATACCCTCTGCACGAGTAGCAAAAAGCTGAAAGTCGTCAGAGGTTAATACACGCAATTTTTCTAAAAAACTGTCATAAAAGGCTTGGTTGTCGGCAATAGTGCGCGACTTAAACAGCACGACCGGTTTTAGGAATACGCCGTTCGCCAGTGCCACCTTTTTGCGGTACTGGCTAATAACCATTGCTTGTAGGGCGCGGTTCATGGGGTCGGCGTCCACGTCATAAATCAGTACATCTTTGCTGTATCCGTCCTGACGGAATGCGCTGAGGTCGTAGCGGTACAGTATGCGGTCTTTATACTTGGCAAAAATGGCAGGGTGCTCCATGTCCATGGTGGCGGTAAACTCCAGCAGTACGTTTTGGGGGTGGCCGTCAGCCAGCGTGCGCACTGTGTAGTCCCATGAGCGTTGTTCTTCTTGCTCAGTCTTAGTACGAGATGATTTTGTTTCGGCGTTGATGTTATGAGCCTCGTCTGCGAGTAATACCAGTCTGTCTTGCGCCAGCTCCTCGTAAGTTATGCTGTTTTCGGCCGGATTATTGAGCCGACTATGCAGGCCAGCGGTAGTGGTAAACAAGATGTTGATGTCTTTGTTGCTCACTCCCTCAAAATTATCCACCGGAATGATGTCTACCGGTTGGCCGTCTATAACGAGCCGGTTGGCAAACAAATACTTGGTTGAGGCGACATTCAGGAAGTTTTCTTTGGTTTTTTCTACTATGTTGCCAAGCCGGACAAAGAATATAAAGTTGCGGTAGCCGCGCCGGTACAGGTCTATGATAAGCGCCGCCATCACCAGCGTTTTGCCGCTACCAGTGGCCATGTTAAACAGCAGCTCTACCGGATTATCACTCGGCTGGGTGCTCTCGTAATAATGTAGCCAACGCTTTAATGCTTCGGCCTGATACGGTCGTGTTACAAACTTGGGGTTCAGGTTCCCAAGGATATACTGCGGCACCTGTGCTGGCAGTGCGCCGTATCTGCTAAGCGTGTCGTATTCAGTTGCTAGTGTTTGGCGGGTTTCCATTTTTTATTTTTCGTAAAATTGTTTGTTTAGTTTTTTGTCGTTGGCTGACACTCCATAGTCCGTATCATCAATCTCGGTATAGTTTACGTATAGGTGGTTTTGGTCTACCAGCTCCAGCAATAGTTGCTTTTTGTGTGCCAAGCTCAAGCTAGCAAAGTCATGGTCGGCGGGGTTAATTTTTGCAGGGTCTACTTTGTAGCTGAGGAACGATGACTTGCTGGCTTGCGCAAGCAAGTTTTCCAGCTCTTTGTCGCTGTTGGACTTTTTGACCTTTTCTATAAATTTATTACCTAAGTCCATGAGCCGTGCGTACACGAAGCTACCACCACCAGACCAGCCTACGGTCTTACTAATGCCCGTCTGTTCGCCATTAACAACATTGAGAAGTCTTGGGACTGTTTTACTGTCAATGTAATCTAGCTGCTCAATACCTATAAATCTACGACCCATTTTTAGGGCTGCGGCCGCAGTAGTCCCAGACCCTACGAAGAAGTCAACAACTAGGTCACCCTTCTTGCTAAATAGGTCAACAAAAAGCATCATTAGTTCTTCTGGCTTTTTTGCGTTCCGCAATTCAACGCTGCCTTGTTCGTTTACTCTATTGTATGCTTCAACATAATCAAGAAAATTGGCATAGGGGATTTCTGTTACGTCCGCAGACAGTGGAGACCCTTGGAAATAAGTCCCGTTTTTGTTGCCTTGTTTTGGTAGATGCATGTAGCGGTAGCCAAGGCCATCGTCACCCATACCTTCAACTCTAAATAGGGTCATCGGCGGATAGTCGCTCATGGCTGGTTCTAGGTACTTAACAAAGAACCTACCTGATGAATTTTTCTCTTTAATTGAGCCTCGAATGGAGATAGTTTTCAATTTTCCTGCGCTTGGCTCACCCTTAACCATTTCCCACTCTTCGGGCAGATACATGGTCACTTCTTTATCCTGCAACTTTACAGTTTTGCCGCTGCCCTTTGTTTTTACTTCGTAGACGTACTCATCAATCAATTTATCTTTCTGAATTTTAGGCATTTTGAAGTCGGAGCTTTTTGAGTAAACCAACACATGCTCAACCACGTCATTAAACTCTTTATCTGCGGTTAGCGAACGTTCTGGGTGCCGCGCCAAAATATTAAAATACATAACGCGGTAGAGTTGCTGCGAGCCCTCAAATTCATCTAGCAAAGCCTGTAGATACGCAAAATTGTGGAAGCTACATTGAACAACTAGCACGCCATTTTTATCTAGAAGATTTATGGCTGCTTGAACCCTATTTTTAATAAATGTAAGCCACGTTGAAAGTCGAAACTTATCATTGTAACCAAAGCTGTCGCTGCCCGTATTGTATGGTGGGTCAATATAAATTAGCTTAGCTTTGCCACCATAATGGCGCTTGAGCGAGTGCAACGCTAGAAGATTATTGCCGCGAATAATCAGGTTGTCAGTGTCGCTAAAGTCTTTGACCTCGTGCTCGCCTGCTTTGTCGTAGCGTTTCCAGCCGGTCAATACCTTTTCGTCCAGCAGCCGGTCAATTTGTTCGGGTGCCAGCACTTCATTAAAAAATACCTCGTCCCGCTTAGCGTCCTCTTTGTCTTGGCCGCCTTCTAATACGCAATCTTTGTATGGCCAGTTAAGCACAACCTCTTTGTTTTCGGCCAACAGGTCGGTGCCGGTGCCCAAGCCAATCTTGTTCTTGTAAGAGGTGTAGCTGTCTGGCAGGAACTCTTTATTACTGATGAATTGAGTAAACTTGTCTTTGTTAAACACCAGCGCTTTGCCAGCGGTTTCCACAAAGAACATGCGGCGCATACCAGCGTTACCGGCCAACAGGTCAATCAACTCAGGGTCGTATTTGTGGGCAAGTTCGGCGACCTTGTTCTTATTGACTTTGTTTTCAACGGTGTAGTTTTCGTTTCGTGATAATAACTGTTCTAATTCGTTTAGGTAATTTTCATTCATAAGTATAAAGGCCTTAAGCTGGTGCCCAACCCTTTTTGTGTTTTTGTATACATAACTTATTGTAAAACAAACTCATCAGGTTTCCTAACAGCTACGCCTATATTGTTTACCCTAGTTTATTCAACCTGTATATTACCCAGAAACACAAGGGGCATACAAACAGAGAAATGTAAAATGCCCAAGCATTGTTAGCCAACTCAAAATAATGCCTGTCAAAGAGTGGGAAAATCAGAAACTGTAGGCAAAAAAGTCCGACCATTGCGCAAATTATCATAAAGAACATCTGCCAGCCGTCGCGTCTAGTAGCTTGTTTAAGGTGTTTTAGCGAACAATACCAGTGGCCTTCGTTAAAATAACCGGTTTGCCAAATGTCGTTCACCAAGTGCCTATCACCGGCCTGAAAGTTTCTGCCGCAGCCGTGTATATAACAGGTAGTAGTCCGCACCTTGGCTTCCATAGCTTATTTATCTTTGCCAGTCTTCATTCCCAAGCCGAGCAAGATTAGTAAGAAGCCACCAATCCAAAATGGCCATGCTATCAGTTCAACCAGCGTCGTGATGCCCTCTGGCCATGTTATTGCGTGGTCTTTGGCTGTCATTTTAAGGAACACGCCTAGCGCAAATGCAATCACTCCAATAACGAACATATACAGTCGTGCTTTGCGTTCTGCCTGCTTATCAGTTAGCTGTTTCTTTTCTGCGCGCATAAATCCGCCTTTCTTGGATTACCTGCGGCAAAAATAAAAAGCGACACCGCAAGGTGTCTTAAGCCATTCACAAGCCAGCTTTCGCCGAGTTGCTTATGCGGTGCCGCTTCCAACGGCGAACCACAATAAAATTGCGTACTGGCTTGATGATGACTTAAGACAATGCCAATTATACCATTACCCCTGTTAATCCTCAAGGGAGGGCATTATAAAAAACACTTACCCTTGCCCCCGTTCCTACTTTGGCCGAGAATAAGGGTAATGAAACTATATTGGAAACAGCGCAAGGTGTATTTGTATGGCTTACTAGCCTTATTTCCTGAGAGACTGAACGGTGAGGAATTAGCTGAGATTGAAAAGATTGCGGGGCACGCACTGACCGAAGACAGTAAACAGGAACTTCTACTTGAGCTAATACACTACCTCACCGATTATGAGCACGGCAGTCTTACTACCGGCAAGAGTGTTAAGCCAGAGCGGTTTGTCGGCCAGCAACAAAAGCTGATATATGCAGCGCGTAAGCAGTTTGACGAATACGGCTATCGGCCGATGATAACACTAGCGGACATTTGGCCAGACCCCAAAAGCGATGGCTTACGCAATGCGACCTTTTGGGAATTGATTTTTACCGAACACTTACGCACCGGCAATGTGGAGATAGTGAACCTGGGCTACAACGCTGTTGGTCATAAAACAAAAGAGTTGCACCCCTTTGCGGAGATTAATATTAGGATTGGCTCACTATTTCAACATGCCATTGAGCCACCAAAGCTCAAAAAAGCACCACCAATTATGCAGCGGGCGTGGCTCACCATGCCTAAAAAGCATGTCATCGCAGAACTGGGAAACGGTCGTAAGTACCCTATTACTAAGCAAAAAACTGGGCTAAAGACCGACCTTGCGCCATATACCCTTATGAAGTTTCTTATAAAGCACCCTACCGCTACCGTTACTCTAAGTTATGCTAATGCAAAACTAGACGGCTGCGAAAAAGTGGACAATTTGGGCGAGATTGTCCGGCAGAGTGGTTTGGACGAAGACCTGAAGGAACTGTTTTTTGAGATTTCAACAGCCAAAAAGATAAAACTTAAAGAAGAGGTCTACTTAAGCAAAGAAGAGGTAGCTTTGCTGGCAAAATAGTCATCGGATTTCATCGGATTTTATCGTGGCGGCACTTGCGTAGCCACTACTAATATATCGGAACACGCAGTGGGTTAATCACGGCCTGGTTTTTTGTCTGTATAACTATGCAGCATGAGGCTTAGCACTGAACGCATTAAGGAGCTACAAGCACTCCTGCGCGAGCTGCACGGGCTGGAATTGACCGATGAGCAAGCGCAAGAGGCGGGCTTGGCGATTATGCGGTTTGTACTTGCTAAGGCTCAAATACAACAAGAATTAACTAAAAATAAGAGGGATAGTCATGGACAAGTACCACGAGCTGACGGAACTACTGCGCGATAACAACGTAGATTACCGCGAGCATGGTGATGAGCTAATAATGCACTGCCTGTTCAATGACTGTGATGCTGACAGTCGCGGCAACGAAGCGCATTTTTATATAAACAAAAACGCTGGCCTCTACGATTGTAAAAAATGCGGTGAGAAAGGCAACCTTGCAACGCTCGTGCGACACTTCGGCACTGAACCGATGCGGCCGAAGTTGCCGAAACGCTTACCGACCAGTTTAGACAAGCAAGCGGCAATATACCACGACACTATGCCTAACGATATTAGAGAATATCTACACGACAAACGACTGCTAAGCGACGAGATGATAGACCACTTCCAGCTTGGCTACATGGAGCGGAAAGACGGGCGCTGGATTACCATACCCGTTACTGACCGCGACGGCAACGTACTATTTATGAAGCTGCGGCGAGACCCGTTTAGTCCTCTTGATGGTCAGACCAAGTACAAGTCCACCGGTGGCGAGGCTAGTATATTTAATACCCAAGTCTTAAAAGACAAACCGGACGCACTGGTTATCTGCGAGGGTGAGTTTGACTGTATGGTGCTACATAATATGGGTATACCTGCCATTTGCTCAACGGCCGGTGCCGGAACGTTTAAGTCGGAGTGGATTAACCAACTGGGCTTTGTGCGTGAGCTGTACATACTCATGGACAACGATGACGCCGGACGCGCCGGTACGAACTTGCTAATACTGCAACTTGAAGAGAGGGGCGCTGACTATTCGGTTATGCGCGTTACCCTGCCGCCGGAGGTTGGCGAGCACGGCGATGTTACAAACTTCTTCCAGCAAGGGCTTGGTCAACCAGAAGACTTGTTTACGCCAACCAGTAAGTATGTGCAATTGGCGACTGGTATGAAACCGATTGACATCTCGCAGTTTGGCGATATGCCACTGCAAGATGTGGTCAACACACTAGAGCTAACCATTAAGCATGACAATGATAACAAGCTAATTACGTTCCTGTGTATGCTATCTGCCTACACTGACAGTAGCCAAATAAACGTAAGTTTTAATGCACCAAGCAGCACCGGCAAAACCTTTACGGCTACACAGGTCGCTGCCCTATTCCCCCAAGCTGATAAGATTGAGCTGAGCGACGCCAGCCCAACCGCTTTCTTTCATGGCGAGGGCGTGTATGACAAAGAGCGTGGTGCCAAGATAGTTTCGCTGGAGCGTAAAATCCTGCTGCTGTATGAACAGCCCAATCCGCTAACCCAGCAAAAGTTACGAGCGGTTCTGTCGCACGACCAGCGAGAGTTACACTACCGCATTACCAACAAAGACAAAAAGGGCGCCAACCGTGCCGAGCTGATAACTATACGCGGATTTCCGGCTACTGTATTCTGCTCATCGGGTATGCGGCTGGACGAACAAGAAACTACACGGGCAATTTTGCTTAGCCCAGAGGTAACAACAGCAAAAATCAGAAAAGGTGTGAGCGACGAAGCACGGCGCAGCGCCAACACTTCCGAATACCGTGAGCAGCTGGAAAGACAGCCGGAACGGATTGCACTGAAAGACCGCATTTTAGCTATCAGGCGCGAGCATGTTGACGATATTATTGTGCCCAACCCAGACGAGGTTGTGCGGCGCTTTAATGAACGGTTTAAGAAACCAAAAGCAAGGCACATGCGCGACATGAACCACTTAATGAACTTGATTAAATCAGCGGCACTGCTTAACGTGTGGCACCGACAACAGCCTGACGGTTTAATTGTCGCTAACCAGTCTGACATTGACCAAGTGTTTGAGCTGTGGGGACGGCTGATTGAAGCCCAAGACCTGAGCGTGCCACCTGCTGTAATGCACCTCTATAAAAAGCATGTCTTGCCAGCCTATCTTGAAAAACTACAAGACAGAGAATACATGGACGCTATGGAAAAGCGCCGAATAGGTTTAAGCCGTCAAGAATTAGGTGCACATTACTTTCGCAAAGAGGGGTCGCCGTTGAACGATGAACACCTGCGCAAGCAGATACTCCCCCAGCTTGAAGCCAGCGGCATAATTACACAACAAAAACCCGAAGAGGGCGACAGACGAAGCCTACATATCTTCCCAGTATGGTATCCGCAGGAGACAAAAGACCCTTTTGACAGGAACAATGATGGGAAGGGTGGTGGGGACGGTAGTATTTTGGGCGGCCATTGGTAGTACCGCCCGTCAATAAAAAGTGGTATAATAGTAGTGTTGACACAAGCTACAAAACACGCGCAAGGTGTTTTTATTTCCCGACCATCTATGGGCGGCAGGTATCAGGAGATAGCTTTGCGCTGTGGCCTGTGTCAACAACCTGCCGTCCATTTTGGTTTAAGGAGATAAATGGAAAAGTTACGTTACGCGGTGTATACGCGCAAATCCACCGAGGAAGCCGAGCGGCAAGTATTGTCGTTGGATAGCCAGCGGGACAAGATTAAGGAGCGTTTTGGCGACCTTAATATCGTTGCGTGGATTGAACCGGAAAGTAAAAGTGCTTTCGAGCCGGACAAGCGCCCGATTTTTAAGGAACTGCTGGCGATGGTGGACGCGGGCAAGATTGACGGTATTATTGCGTGGCACCCTGACCGATTAAGCCGTAACGAGGTAGATGCTAGTGCTATAACGTGGCGTATACGGCAGGGTAAGATTAAAGACCTCAAATTTGCCTCTGGCTTTAGCTTTGATAACACGCCCGAAAGTATGATGATGCTGCAAATGACTATGAGCCAGTCGCAATACTTCTCTGCCAAGCTAAGCAAAGACGTAAAGCGCGGCAATGCCACAAAGCGACAGCAGGGTGGGCTAACCGGCATAGCACCAGCGGGTTATCTGAATGAGCGTATCAAGACTTCCGGTGGTGGTAGAGGCCAAGCCATAGTCGTAAAAGACCCTGAACGGTTTGACCTTATCCGCAAGGCGTTTGACCTGTTCCTGACTGGCGAATATAGCGTGCAGGCCATACGCAAGATTATGAATAAAGAATGGGGCTACCAAACGCCAAACACGAGGCGCAAAGGCGACCGCACCATATCGCGTAGCAGCCTATATAACATACTCCGCAATGTCCGGTACGCCGGACTTATCCCAGACCCGTACGACCCTGAAAAGTTTTATGATGCCAACTTCCCTGCAATGATTACCCAAGAGGAGTATGACAGGGTGCAGGTACTACTAGGCGATAAGGGTTTTCCGCGTCTAGCATCAACCAAGCAGTTTGCGCTGCGAGGATTTATACGATGTGCCGCCTGCGGCTTGAGCATTACTGCGGAACACAAAATTAAGGTGCAGAAAAACGGCAACCGGCACGAGTATACCTATTATCACTGCACCGGCAAAAACAAAGAGTGCACGCAAAAGTCTATAAACGTGCGCGAGGAAAAGCTATGGGCAATGCTGCTTGACCTGATGAATAGCTACGAGCTGCACCCCAAGATGTATGAGTGGACTATGGACGCTCTGCGCGAGTTTGCCAGTAAAGAAGTTGTCGAGCGTAACAGCGTGCAGGACGCACAGAATAAAGCCATTGGCAGCACTCAAGCCCAGCTAGACAAGTTGCTAGATTTAGTTACGCGCGGCGTGATTGACGATGATGCATATAAGAATAAGAGCGCCGCACTAAAAGCCGACCTTGTACGGCTGCAAGAAGAACAGGCTGATATAAGCCACCGCGTAAAGAACTGGTACGAGATAGTTGAGCAGACGTTCGAGAAGTTAACCCTTGCCAGTGAGAAGTTTAAGAATGGCGATGTTGCCACCAAAAAAGAGGTACTGCTGGCAATCGGACAAAACCCCGTCTTGAATAATGGCGTACTGGAAATAGAAGCGAATAAGTGGCTTATTCCGGTGGCAAAGAACGCTAAAAGCATACGCACCGAGCTAGAAATGGTTAGAACCTTGCCTCACCAGATACAAAAAGCCTCCGAAGAGGCTCTAAGTCTAAAATGGTGCGGGTGACGGGACTCTAACCCGTGGCCTCTGCCTTGGCAAGGCAGCGCTCTAAACGACTGAGCTACACCCGCATGTTTACACGCAAGTATCATACCGAATGGGGAGCGTTTTATCAAGAGCCTGGGCTGGTATTTGCCGAAGTTTTTTAGGGGCCGTCGGCCAGGCTGTGGCCGAAGTGCCTTGCTATTGCGTTGTGTGGGCTCGCCGGGCCTCGGCTTCTAGCACGGCTTGTTCGCCGAAGAACAGCCGAGGGCGCAATGACGTCAGCCGTGCAAACAGCACGTGGATGTGCAGCGCGATCACCAGCGTGGCTGCGGCCGCCAGGCACTCTAGCCAGCCAACAAGCCGCCAGGCACGAATAGCGTCCATGCCCGTTTGGTCGAACAGTGTTACAAACGGCAGCAACGTACTAAAGAAAAACAGCGAGTACATTCCCCACCCCGCCAAGCTCAGCAGCCTCAGGCCCAGCCGGCTTAACTGTTCTGTGACTGCTGCGGGCTGGCGCAGCTGCCGCGAGCCGCCTACCTGACGCCAAACCCCACGAAGACTGGCGAACAGCCCGGTTGCCATTTGCAACGCAGCGTACACCACCAGCCCGGCAGCCGCCGCCACCACAACCACCAGCACGTAGTACGTGAACGAGCTGGCCAAAAACGCATCCCTTGCGCTGGTAGCCTGAGCAGAGTGCTGCCACACGTAGGTCTTCAGCCCATACGGCCCGGAAATGTAGTTGTAAAACAGCTGGCCTTCATTTATATAGTTCCAGGCGTCGTAGCCAAACGCCACGGCCACCATGCCCAATACACTCCCGCCGCTCAACAAAGACGGTATGAGTAAAAGCCGCAAAAGATACCACTGCTGCATATATCACATAGTATATGACATGTTTGGCTGATGACGGAAGTACGCGGCAAAGCCGTCCGCATATACCATGCTTGACAAGGCCTAGCATAAGCCGTTAAATACAAAAGACATAACCATCATACAAAAACTATAAGGCGGTCCTTCCATGACATATTCAGGAATAATAGAAAAAATAAAGGCTGCATCTGGGATAACAATGGCAAGCGTCCTGACGCTGGGCTTGACCGCCGGTATGGGCGGACGCGCTGCTGCCGCAGCCTGTACTGCGCCAACCACCGACTATGGCTCGGCCACCACAACCATTACTGTACCCAGTACTGCCACATACCGTATATGGAGCCGCATTATGGCGCCGGACGCCACCAACAACACGTACCTTTTGGAAGTAGACGGCGCGACCTGCTACAACGTGGGCGGCGGCTTGGTGCCGGCATCGGCCTGGACATGGGTGGCGTACCAAGGCGGCTCGGCCACCAGCTATGTGCAGCAATCGCTGGCGGCAGGCAGCCATACGCTTAAACTTATTGGCAATGCACCCGGCGTTAAAGTAGACCGCATCGTTGCGCTCAGCGACACGGCTTGCGTACCCACAGCCTACGGCGACAACTGTAACGTGCCGGACGACACCACTTTGCCAAGCGTAACGCTTACCGCACCTACGGACGGCGCCACGGTTTCCGGCAGCACGACACTCTCGGCCACGGCCAGTGACAATGTTGGCGTGGCAAAGGTTGAATTTTACGACAACAGCACTCTTCTGGCCACCGACACTACGTCACCATACAGCACCACCTGGAATAGCAGCACCGTCACGAACGGCTCGCACCTTATTACAGCGCGGGCGTACGACGCGGCGGGTAATGTAAGCTCGGACGCCAACACCATCACGGTCAAAAACGGCGACATGCAAGCCCCCACCGTACCGGCCGGCTTCAAAGCTACCGCACCATCCTACAACACCGTCAAGCTTACCTGGACGGCTAGTACGGACGACGTCGGCGTCACCGGCTACACCGTCATGCGCGGCGGCGTTCCCATTGCCAACGTCAACGGCACCACACTCAGCTACACGGATACGCCAGTTTCGGCCAGCACCACATACTCGTACAGCGTCAAGGCCTTCGACGCCGCCCAAAACACGTCGGCCGAATCCGCCCATGCCAGCGTCACCACCCCCGCCGTCCCAGACACCCAGCCACCCACGGCAGCCAGCGGCCTTACAGCCACGGCCATCAGCCAGTCGCAAATCAACCTTTCATGGGTGGCGGCCAGCGACAACATTGGCGTAGTGTCATACGACATCTACCGCAGCACCGACACTAGCGCAGCACAAAAGATTGGCTCCAGCGCCACCACAACCTTCGGCGACTCCAGCCTGAACGCCAGCACCAAGTACACCTACTACATCATTGCCAAAGATGCTGCGGGCAACGCCAGCATACCCTCGTCCGCTGCCAGCGCGACCACGCAAGCACCGCCGACCACTGGCACCGGCGGATCAGGCACTGGCACTGGCGGCACGGGCACAGGAACGGGGACCGGCTCGGGCAGTGGTGGCACCACCACACCGCCTACGGTTGGCGGCACGGTTACCGGCCACGACCACAAACCGGTTCGCCACGGCTGGGTGGTAGTTATTGTCGACCATCACCGCTACACCTTCCAGCTTGATCAGCATGGCCGATACGCCATCTTCAACTTCGGGTCGGGCCGTTACACCCTGACGTACCAGGCGAAGGGCTACGGGTCGCGGACCATCTCCGGCTCTTTGGGCAAAAAATCGCTAATCAAAAACATAACCTTAGACAAACGATAGGGGACAACCGCAATGGAATTCAACGAACCTGACACTACCTCCGCAACAATTGGCGCGTTTTCTCCTGCAGGCAAGAAACGGCGCTGGCCGCTGGTTGGCTCCATGGTGGTGGTCGCCATTGTCGCCGTCGCTGCCGTGTTGTTTGTCATGAACCGCAACAACCAAAGCTCGGCCATTAGCCCCAAAGTAGCTAACGTTGTCGTGCAGCCCGCCGGCTTTTTGCCCGGCACTATCCAAATCCAAAAGGGACAAGAAATTACCTTCACAAACCAAGATGCCAGTGCCCACCACATTACCGCCAACCAAACCGACCTGCCCGACTTCGACACCGTCCAGCCGCTGCAGACCGGCGACACCTACACCTACATTTTTGACAAAGCGGGAACGTTCCACTACTACGACACGGCCAATGCGCAAAAGTTCGTAGGAACGATAATCGTTAAATAACACATGCCGCAACACAGAAAGAACCCCATGAACGTCATCACCAAATCCCGAATAAAAAACTTTTTCCAGGGTTCCCCGGCAAACAAAATTGTTGCACTGGCCGTCGTGGTTGTAGTGGGACTGGCCGGATACTGGATACTGGCGGCGAAAGCTTCCACCTTCTTTGCCTCAACCGAGCCGGACAGCGGCACCTTGTCCGGGAATGCCAAAGTTGTCTCCGACGCCACCGCATCCGGCGGCAAAGCTCTGCAGTTTAACGCACCGGCAACCACCACGCCCCCGCCCACTGGCGGCGGCACTGGCAGCCTTGGTCTCTGCACGACCATCCCCAGCACCCCCACTGCCAAGCCAACAGCCAGCAACACCGGCGTTCCCACCGGCACCGCGCTCAGCACCACGCCGCCTGCTGGCGTAACGGTCACCAGCGATTCGTGGAAAGTTACGGCAGACGGTACGGTCATAAACGGCAAAGACATCCAAAACAAATGGGTGGATGTGGAAGCCAACAACGTTGTAATCGAAAACTCCCGCATTCATGCGCCAGACGGCGGTGGCTCGGCCATTGCCCGTGGCAACAACGACAATGTGCCCAACCTGACGGTAATCAACAGCGAAGTGTACTCCAGTGGCGGCGCCTACAACGGCATCCTGGCTACCAGCGGTTCTAAAATTTGCGGCGTGAATGCACACAACTTCGAGAACATTGTAGAGGTGGAAGGCACGGGCATTATCGTGCAAAGCAGCTACCTGCATATCAACCAAGCAGCTCCCGGCAAGTCCGACCCGCACAACGACGGCATGGAGGTACGCGCCGGATCAAGCATCCAAATTTTGGGCAACAACATCACCCAGACCAACCCGGACGAAAGCTGGCAGCACAACACCAGCGCGCTATACCTGGGCGCAACATATGGCGACCTAACCAACATCACCGTTAACGGCAACTGGTTTGGCGGCGGCACGTACTCGCTGTACATGGTGACGGTACCAGTAGGAGCGCACAAGCTAGGCGCATTCACCGTCACCAACAACAAGTGGTACCGCGGCAGCTACCAGTACGGGCAGGTTTCTACCGATGACGGCAGCTCGTGGAAACCAGCCACCTGGGCGAACAATACATTTGAGGACAACGGACAGGCTGTCGGAATATAGCATGAAGAACGTCATCACCTTTCTGAAAACGCGATCGCTTGCCGTCTGGATTGCCGTAGCCGTAGCTATTGTGCTCATTGTGGCGGGCGTGATTGTGCTGCGATCGCGGGCGTCGGGGTTCTTTGGGGCAACCGAGGCCGAGGGGACCGTTTCCGGCCCAGCGCAAATAGTTTCCGACGCCACCGCATCCGGCGGCAAAGCTCTGCAGTTTAACGCACCGGCATCGTCTGGCGGCAGCGGCGGCACCGGCACATCGTGGGACCCATGTAGCGGCGCGGTAGCCAACGCGCTCACGGCCAAGCCAGCCGCCAGCAACACCGGCGTCACGCCCAATACATCGCTTTCGGTGGTAACCGGCAACCAAACATTCACGCCCACTGACAAATGCCAGGTCATTAGCGGCAAGGACTTCCACGGTTTTGTCACCGTAGCCGCCCCCAAGCAAAATACCGACAAGTCGTTCCCCAAAGGCATCATCGTCTTCAAAGACTGTATTTTCCGCGGCCAAGCTACCGGCTCCAACAGCGCACTCCTTAACACACAGGACCGCGTGGACGTTAGCAAGGGCGAGACCGCCAAGGTGGTTGTTATGAACTCCGAGTTCGCACCCTCCAACCCATCCGCAACCATTGACGGCTTGTGGCTGGCGTACACCGACGCCTACAACATCAACGTCCACGGCAGCGTTGACGGCATCAAGGCCAGCACGGCATCGCGCATCCAAAACTCGTACATCCATGACATGGCCTGGTTTGCATCCGACCCAAACCAAGGCGGCGGCGAGACGCACAACGACGCCGTGCAAATCCTGGATGGCAGCGGCCTGGTTGTCACTGGCAACACGCTGGCCGCGGGGGCCAAAGCAAACTCGGCCGTGCAAATTACCCAAGACTTTGGCGCCGTCAGCAACGTTGCCATTACTAACAACTGGGCAGACTGGGGCGGATGCACATTCAACTTTGCGCAAAAGCCGGGCAGCTCGCTGGTAGTTGGCCCTGTTACGGGCAACAGGTTCGGGCGTAATCAGTCATACGCCGGCTGCGCCATTCTCATCGGTACCAAAACATCCATCAGCCAAAACACTGGCAACGTCTGGGATGACAACGGCCAGGCCATCCCTGCCCCGCAGCAGCACGACTAAACGACTAGCATGCGGGGCCGCCCTAAAGCGCAGCTGCGATGATGCTTCTAGCGAACGTCTCGGGCACCCTGCTGCGCTCCATGGTACTGTACAGTTCCTGCGCGCGCTCGGACGATTCGGTATCGGTACGCCAGCTTTCATGCGGCAGCAACGGGTTGCCGTCGGGGAATGTGTACTCGACATACACTGCCTGGGCGTGCGGGCCAGGCATGCCGGCTATGTGGTCGCAGTGTGTGGCGTTTTTGCCCAATGCCCAGGAAAACGTTGTTTCAAATTTTTCAGTTGGAACCATGCCAATATCCCAGCCGTCCTTGCCGCAAGCATCACGCAGCGCTGCGGCCAGCGCCGGCCTAAATGCACCGTATCCTTCTAGTGCGTCCGTCGCAACAAGGGCCCGCAACTACACAGCGCCCGCGGCCCGGCGCGCATCCACCAGGCGCTGCCGCTGCACCATTGTCTGGTACAGGCCGTCGGCTTGCTCGTACGTGTAGTGGGGGTTGCCAAATAGCCGGCTCCGCACCAACTCCAATAAACGCAGCTGCCCAGGCAACGTCGGCCCCATGTATGTCAGCTGGCTGGCCGTCTGCTCGCCGCGTATAAGCTGGCGGTAGGATTCTGTCCGGTCTTTGCAGAGCGCTTCAAGCGCGGCTTCCGCGTGCGCCAGTTCACTCACCGCCTATTGGCCCGATTCTTTCTTCAGCACATAGTCCACATTTATCAGCCCGCCGTCAACAACAATTGTCTCGCCGTTTATGTAGCTTGCTTTGTCCGAGACAAGAAACGCGACGACGTTCGCAATCTCTTCCGGCTTGCCGTTGCGGCCCAGCGGTGTCATTTGTTTTGACGTTTCGGCAGGGGCGTCGTCGACCATGGCAGTATCAATCCAGCCAGGGGCAATTGCATTCACGCGAATGTTTTTGGGCCCCAGGTGAATGCCCAAGCTTTTGGTTACGCTTATAAGCGCGGCCTTGCTGGCCGAGTAACTCGTCCCGTCAAAAGCACCAATAAATCCGTCAGTGCTGGTAATGTTCACAATGCTCGACCCCGCACTCATACACTTGCCAAGCTGCTGCGAAAGTATCAGCGGCGCTGTCAGGTTCACCTCAAACGTTTTATCCCACAGCGCGTAGTCCATGGCATCCAGGTTGTCAGCCTCCCAAATACCGGCGTTGTTGATAAGCGCATGAATTTTTAAGCCCGCCAGCTCCTCTGTCAGCTGCAGGGTTTGCGCGCGCTGCGACAAATCTGCCTGGTGGAAAACAATGCCGTGCGCTTTGCTCAGCTGGTTGGCAGCTTCCTTTGACGAATTATACGTGCCGTGAACTTCGTAACCGTCCGCGGCAAGCTGCACAGCAATAGCCCGCCCAATGCCCTGGCTTGCGCCCGTCACAATAACAATTTTCTTCATACTGCTAGTATACCGCTCGTGCCGGTCATCACAAGGCCTGGCGCACGCCCTGATTCTTGCCCCGCATGGTATATTGATGACATTGAGAGGGATTTCGTGGAACGGGGAGACATGCGGCTTTGGGATATAGCGAGGGTGTTTGCAAAAGCCGGCGCTTCTTCTTTTGGCGGCTGGTCAACCACCGCTTTGGTTCTTGAGAAAGAACTGGTGGACAAGCAAAAATCACTCACGCAAAAGCAGCTAAAGGGCGCCGTGGCCTATGCCCAAATTTTGCCCGGCGCCACGCAAGTTTCCATTGTTTCAAACGCCGGGTATCGGCTGCGGGGGTTCCCGGGCGCACTTGTTGCTGTTGCCAGCTACTTGCTGCCAGCGGTTAGCCTGATAACTATCTTTGCGGTCGTCTACTTTCATGTTGCGCACGACAGCACGAGGCTTGCGGAGCGGCTGGACGGCCTGGTTGCCGCGCTGAGTGGCGTGATCTTGGCTAACGCCTACAAAATTGGGAGCAAGCATGCAACCAAGGCGTGGCTGTGGCTGCTGGTTGGCGTGGCCTTTGGTGCCAAGCTTTGGCTGGGCGTGAACGCGCTTTTAATAATCATTGCATTTGGGGTTGGCGGCTTGGTCATTTCTTGGGTTAATGCGTGGCGGGTAGCTTCGTGACGGGCCACCTGCTGCAGCTGTTTGTCGCCTCGGTCTTCATCAGCCTGGCCACGTTTGGCGGCGGCTCCCAGGCGCTGTTCTACCAGTTCGGCGTTCTGCAAACACACTGGATAACGCGGACCGACCTTTCGGCCGTACTGGCCTTCGGCTATGCCACGCCTGGCCCGGCCGTTTTTGGCACCGCCACGTTCATTGGCTACCGGGCTGCCGGCCTTACTGGCGCCGCTGTAGGCACCGTTGGCATCTTTATTGTCCCGTTCGTGCTTTCTCTTGTCGCAGCCAAGTACCTCACCCACTTGCTAAAGAACCCCCACGCAGAGTTATTCGTTACGGGCGTTGGCCTGGCGGCGACAGGCCTAGTGGCCGCAACAGCTTTTGGCGTGCTTAACTACCATACTGCCTCGGCGTGGCAGCTAGTGGTTGCCCTGGCAGCGCTGACAGCAAGCTTGAAATGGAAGCTCAACCCGCTTTTTATCCTACTGGCCGGGGGAGTGATTGGGCTGGTGCTGTAGCGGGCCACGTTTCAAACATTCCTAAAAACAATTCCCCAGGCCCCGCCTTTCTTGCGGCCCCGGTCAAGCTTCCACAATTTGCAAAAGCTTGCCGTAGGTTGCTTCCGGGTCGTCCCCCTTCAACGGAATCTTGACGGTGTTGGGACGCTGTTTAATGGCGGCCTCCATGTTTGCAAAATCTTTTTCAACAATGGGAAGGTCTTCGCGGGTAATGCGTGGCGACGTCGACTCTCCCCATCTTCCCCGCCTCAGCAGCAGCGCTAGAGCGTCCGCTTTGTCGTTGTGCAAAACAACTTCGTAGTAGTCGGCACCGCATGCGCGGGCAATCGACGCAAATTCTTCCGCCTCGTTGGCAGCGGTCACAATATACGGCAACACCACGTCGTGTCCGGACGGCAAATACGCCCGAACCATCGCCTTGGCCAGTTCGAACGCCAGCCGCCCCACCTCTTCGCGGTGGTTTGCCCAGTCGCCAATGCCGTCCACCAACGTGTCCGCATCGACAGACAACGCCAGGCTGTGGTTGGCAATATATTTCCGCGCAATGGTCGTCTTGCCAGAAGCATTAAACCCATTAATAAGTATCAGCTTTGCTTTAGCCATGTCGCAATTGTACCAAACCCGGGCATACTACAAAGAACTACGGGCGGCGCGTTACATGCTCAATAAGCCACTCTTTAATCTCTTCGACCGATGGCTTGTCATTTACGACGTGAAGCATGACTTCTTCGTATTCTTGGTTGGTAAAAGTAACTTCAATTTCGTTCTGGGACAGGTACAATACGGCCGCGGCCATGGCAGTCCGTTTGTTGCCATCCCGAAAACCATGATTCCTAGCTATAGAATCAAGCAAAGCAGCTGCTCTTGAGAATACATCGCCATAGGCGTCTTTACCCATGACACTATGCATTGGACGTGCTAGAGCCGACTTAATAAGGCCTTCGTTATGGAAACCTTTCGAACCACCGCTCGCTTCAATGATCTCATTATGAATATAGCTTAGAATAGCTAAATCCCATTCAGGATCATCATCAAACATGTTTATTTCTTCGATAACTCTTTAAGAGCTGGCTTGTACCTTTTAATAAAGCCCTTCGTCCAGTTCTGTACTTTTTTGCTAGGAGTCTTAGTCGCCTGCGCCATGTCTTTATTATACTCCAGCTGCACTAATCGCAAACATAAGTCGAGTTACTCGTTTCCCATCTACAACTTCGATAAGATAAGAGCCGACGCGAACAGACACGAGCGACTCATTTGCTTACTGCATCACTCATTGCCAGACTGGGCTAAAAACAGAGGAAGTATAAAACAAAAGCCCCGGAAATATATCCGGGGCTTTTCGTATCTGTTGGATAATTTTGGTGGCTCCTCCCAGACTCGAACTGGGGACACAAGGCTCTTCAGGCCTCTGCTCTACCAACTGAGCTAAAGAGCCACAACTTTTACGTTACAAGGACCGCCGGAGGGCTGTTCTCGCGTAACAGAGGTTATTGTAGGGCATTTTGGATTATTTTTCAAATTCACGAATCTTTGAGCCGTAACCATACCGTCGGTGCGAGGTAACCCCGCAAACTTGTGCCGGGCTGAGCACCACGTGCATCTGCCGCTGGGCAATAAGCTCAAGGCACCGCTCCACCGTGTCCATTGCCCCAGGGCCCTTTTCAACACGCGCCAATGGCACGCCGGGCACCCACTCACGTAACGATTTTTCGCGCTCTGCATTCGCGCCGCCGGCCAGCTGCCGCATTGTTCGCACATGTTCCGTTTGCACTTGATCGCGGCCTACTGTTAGTAGGCCCAAGACTACAAACAGCCGAAAATCCACCCGCGTCCCGCCATGCAGCCGCTCCCGGATGCGCAGCAAAGGGCGCACCTCGATATTATCGGGTCCGCCCACCTTTGCCTGAATTGGTTTTTGCAAACTGGGCGTAGCTGCAAAAGCAGCTTCCATGCTGTCGCGCAGTGGTGCATTTTCCATACGCGGCCAACGGCTTCCTGCAACGTGCTTAACTTCATGGCGCATCGTAAGATCGATGCCGCTCATCCGCGATGACTGGGCATGATGCGCGGGGTACCCGCGGGCATTCACGGCCTGGAATTCCGCGGAGAGCGAAAGAAATTCTTGGCCGAATTCGCACACCCGGCGCAGCAAAAACCCATCACCCAAAACTTTTTCTTCGGGGATTTCACCCAGCGTTTCGTAGCTGAAGCTTGTCTCTGCCAGAAAAGACGACATCCCCTGAAATACCGCTATTGCTCTTTGGACATGAAACTTTTAATGCTGCTGAGGGTATCCATGAACTGTGCCGGGAAAACAATGGTGCTGTTCTTGTCGCCGGCAATTTCGGTGAGCGTTTGCAAGTTGCGCAGCTGCAAGGCAATGGGGTGCTTGGCAATGATGTCCGCGGCCTCGCCCAGTTTGGATGCGCTCAGCTGTTCGCCCTCGGCGGCAATGATCTTGGCCCGCTTTTCGCGTTCGGCCTCAGCCTGTTTGGCCATAGCGCGCTGCATGCTGTCGGGCAGCTGAATGTCCTTTAGCTCTACCGTGCTTACCAAAATGCCCCAGCGTTCAGTGGCTTTGTCCAAAATGCCTTTGATGGCGTCGTTTATTTGGGCGGTCTGGCTGAGCACTTCGTCCAGCGTGCTTTGGCCAACTACATTGCGCACCGTGGTTTGAGCAATTTGGTACGTGGCAGACACCACGTTTTCAATTTCCACGACAGATTTTATAGGGTCCACCACCTGGTAATACGCCACGGCGGCAACGTCTATGGACACGTTGTCTTTGGTAATAATTTTTTGCGAGTCCACGGGCAACGTCACCGTACGCATGCCCACCTTTTTCATTTGGTCTACGAGGGGTATAAGCAGGCGCAGGCCCGGCTCTTTTACCTGCGCGCGCACGCGGCCCAGCCGCAGCACCACGCCGCGTTCGTATTGGTTGATGATACGCACGCCTTTCACAATAATGGTCAGAACAATAAACAATATAACAGCGGCGGCAATGGTCATGGCGACATCCTCTTTACGTGCCTGTATTGTATGCCCAAAAGCGCAGATATGACAAGGGGCACCAGTACGCAAAAACGTGGGCGGCAGATGCTGCCGGCATGTTTTTGGTCTGGTGCCCCGGGTGGTGCTCGTGCGGTGTCAGCAGTTGCCCGGACCGAGTGGTGTGATCTCGGTGATGATGCGGGTACTGCGGCCATGAGCCTTTACCTGAATGCGCGTGTGCGGGAGCATGTCTCGCATGTAGCCCACGTCGGCCGGGCTGTCGTCCATGGTGACCGTAGAGGCCGTCCTGTACGAACCGCCCTGCTGGGTGTGCAGAATGGCCGCGTCGGAGTCGGGCACCTCCTCCAGGCTGCAGACTTGCAGCGTCCTGGTGTAGGTGTCGGTGTTGTAGTGGACGTATGCCCCTACGGCCGAAGCGATGCCCATCAGCACGGCGACGATGCCGGTCGAGATGGCGAAGCGTCCACGCTCCTTCTCGTAGAACAGGTTGAAGATCAACCCTACGATGGACACGCCCAGCGCGACCAGAGGGCTCCAGGCGCCGACCTGCGTGATCATCATGATCGTCAGCGCGCCAGCCAGAAGCGGCAGGCCCACTCGCCATGCCTGGGTGCCCAGCCAGTTGCGGTTGCGGCGGCGGCGCAGCTTGCTCGGGGTGATGAGCGGCGTGCCGCGCTTGCCCCACTGGACGATCTTGTAGTAGTGCCGGCTGCCGAGCTTGTCGATCACGCCCACGGCCAGACACTCGCCGGTCCGGGGGTTGGTCCACACTTCGATTGTGTTGAAGCGTTCGACGCCGGCCTGCGGGGTCTTGGCGCGGTTCATGTACTCCAGCGGTTCCGGCGGTACCCGGACACCGTACGAGGTGAAACCGTCCACCGTCCGGTTGAAGTACGACCGCCAGAGCGAGTACTCGTCGCCCATGGGTTCGTAGCGCCGGGCAAGCCCCTCTAGGTAGGCCTCCGCTTCCATGTCGTGAACGACGCTCCGCAGGCCCAGCTCGGCCAGCTTGCGCTTGTGCGTGGCATCGCTGTCGATGCTGGCCGTGACGTCGCGGGTTTCCGGCAGACCATCCAGGTCGTACAGGAATGTGCGCATTTCGGGTGCTTCCACGTGCATACTCCATTTCTTGGAGAAACAGGGATCAACTTATTATGCCATATCCGAACAAACAGTGCAACCCATTGCAAAGGTCTACCTGGAGATTGCTTGGCCGTTGTCCTCGAATGTGTTGTTTTGCCAGGTGCGAGCTTTCCAGGGAGAGTTGTCGTCGGTGGCGTACGGTCCGTATGCATAGCTTCCGCGATACCATTTGTTGTTGGTGACATCAACCGTACAAAGCACGGCGTTGGTGCCATAGGTTCCATTGCAGTGCGGCTTTTGCGTGCTCATGCCGCCTACCTTGACGGTAACGTTGTACAGCGAGTACGTGCCGCCGCCAAACCAGTTGCCATCGATTGTAACATTGTTAATGTCTCCCCAGGTGGCCCCCACATACAACGCGCTGGTGTTGTGCTGCCATGTGCCGTTGGGGTTGGTTTGCGTAATGTTGTTGCCCAATACCTGAATGTTGCTTCCGGAACGCACCTCCATGCCGTCGTTGTGTGGGTCGGACTTGCCGGGCTGAGCCTGGTTGATGTGGAAGTAGTTGCTTTGCGCGACAATATTGTTGCCCTCCACACTGACGATGTTCTCGAAGTTGTGTGCATTCACGCCACAAATCTTGGAGTTGCCGCCGGCCAGGATGCCGTTGTAGGCGCCGCCGCTGGTGTACACTTCGCTGTTTAGGACGGTCAGGTTAGGCACGTTGTCGTTGTTGCCACGGGCAATGGCCGAGCCGCCGCCGTCTGGCGCCTTGATGCGCGAGTTTTTGACTGTCACGTTGTCGGCCTCAACATCAAGCCACTTGTTTTGGATGTCTTTGCTGTCGATGACCGTGCCATTGGCCGTCACCTTCCAGGAGCTGCCGCTGACTGTCACGCCTGCGGGTGGCGTGGTGCTAAGGTTGGTCCCGGCAGGCACGCCGGTGTTGGCCGCCGTGGGCTTGGCAAATGCCGCTGGCTTTACCAGGCTGCCGCCGGAGAGGCTGCACATGCCCACTTGGCTACCACCGCCACCGGAACCACCAGTGCCGCCCGTGCCCCCTGTACCGCCACCGGAAGAAGGTGGTGGCGTGGTGGTGCCACCGCCGCCAGTGTTCGAGCCGCCGGTGCCCGTGGTTACTTTTGGCACTGACCATTTCTGCGCTGCCGTACCATTGCATGGCCAAATCCATATAGTATTGCCGTTTGCCGTGCCAGAATATTTGTCATCCAGACACATACCCGAGTTGGGGTTTACCACTGTCCCGTCGGCGTTCACCACCCATTGCTGTGCCACGGTGCCATTGCAGGACCACAGCCAGACGGGTGTGCGGGCTGTTTTGCCGGAATATTTAACGTCTAGGCAGTAATCGTTTGTAAGGTGAATGGTTGTAATGTTGCTATTGTCAGCCTTCACCAGCGTCCACTTTTGGGCGGGCGAGCCGTTACATGTGTACAGCTGGATGGGGTTGCGTTTTTGCAGCATGTTGCCGCGGTTGTCCAGGCATTTGCCGGCAATGCCCACAATGGGCCCGGCCGCCGTTGAGGCGTAGCTTAACCACAGCGTTGCAATGCCAATGACCGCAAACGCTGCCACAAAAATAAAAACCGCGGCGCGGCGGTTTGAACCGAAAAGCCGCGACCAGACAGATGGGTTGTTGGCCACTACCTTTGCTTTCGATTTGGACTTGGTGGAGCGCCCGGTGGCGCGTGTTGTTTTTTTGGTTTTTGTGGAGGATTTCTTCGGCATGATGCACCTTTTGTTTATTACCATAAGCATACTGCATGCGGAATACTTGCACAAGCCATCAAAAACGCGCCTGTTCAGTGAAGAACAAAGGCGCGGTTTGGTATCGTTTCCGTGGTGGGGTTAGAGGGACTCGAACCCCCGACTTCTTGAATGTGAATCAAGCGCTCTAGCCAGCTGAGCTATAACCCCGTTGCCTGCATTATAGCATGCCGGACGGGTTAGACAACGGGGGTTGAGCCAGCGGGCGTGGTGCCGTCGATGCATTCCTGGCAAAAGCGTTCAAATACGGCGTTCGTCCAGCCAAAGCCGGTTTGCGATGGGTAGATGCCACGGGCGGGCGGCTTGTCTGGCGCCACCACGTTGTATTTCTCCAGAAATTCGCCGTGCTCCTGAAACCACTGCAGGTTGCCGCGCAGCCATTTCATAGAAATACGCCGGGCGTCCTCGCGGTAGCCATAGCGTTGCAATGCTTTGACCACAATGAACTGCAGCGGCGCCCAACCGTTAGGGTACGCCCACTGCGTTGGCAACGAGCCGGGCACATACTGGCCCAACGGCAGGCTGTCGGTGGTAGCCAGGCCACCTTTTTGCTCAAATCGATGCAGCGCCTTCACCAGCGCCTGCGCGTGCTGGCCGTCCACCATGCCGGCCCACATGGGGAAATACGCCGCCAGCGAGCTAACGTTGCCGCGCTTTTCTTTCACATAGTTAAAGTCGTAGTACAGGCCGCGGGTTTGGTCCCACATCAGCTTCTGCATGGTGCGCTTGCGGTGATGGGCGGCTTGCTCCCACTTGGCCATGTCGCGTTTGTCACCAAAAATGCGGGCGGCGCGGGCAAAGTCCATCTCGTATTTGTACAGCAGCGCGTTTAGGTCCACGGGCAGATAGTTGAGCGCCTTGCGGCCAAAGCGCGGGGTCATGTCCCAGCCGCTTTCGGCTTCGGCTATGTCGTGCAAGTAGTTGAAGTCGTAGTAACGGCTGAGGCCTTCGTACACCTGGCGGGCGTTTGGTTTGCGCGTGCCCATCCAAACTGTTTCGTATTCTTGCTTGGCAATGCCAATCATTTCCTTCAGCCATTTTTCGCCAGGGTTGTAGGCACCGTACACATCAAAAATAAAGCTAGTGAGCAGCGGCGGCTGGGAGCGGCTGACGTAGAACATTTGGTTGGCGTTGGGGATAATTTTGAACCGCTTAAAAATGCTGACCAGGTCTTCCAAAATGCCCATAACCAGCTCGCGGTGGTCTTCGTCCAGCATGCCCTGCACCATAAAGTAACTGTCCCAGTAAAAGAGCTCGTTGTAGTCAAACTCGTGGCCTTCAGCATAGGACGGGACCAGGTACGGCTTGGGCACGCCGATAAGACTGTCTTGGTCCTTTGGCACGTAGCGCTCCAGCTTGGGCCAGTAGGCGCGGATGTAGTCGCGGGCAATACGAACATCGTCCGCAGTGAGGTCTTGATTCTGGCGGAAATTGAACAGGCGCACTTTGCCCTGGGTGGCAATTTTCTTGGCTTTGTCTAGCATGGTTCTTCTAAGGTTAAGCGAGCCTTGCCATGCGCGTCAAGCCAAAATTTAATAGACAATCTCGTCCGCCCGTTGCTGTAGTGCGTAGTAGCCGCCGCGAAGGGTGATGGTGTGGATAAGATCTTTGGGCAAGTAGTGAATGTGCGGTTCCTGCATGAGGCCGGGTGGCAGGTGTTGCAGGGCTTTGGTAAACTCGCCGCGCAAGATAGCGTCGTACCGCTCCCGCGCCCGCGACACGCCGCCGCCAATAACAATATTGTCCATACCCACAAGCGCCACCATGCCAACCAGCCCTTGGGCAAAATCGTGGCCAACCCTTTCCCATACGAAGCTGGCCCACGGGCTGGGGTCGCGCGCAATTGCACATGCCGGGGTTACGCCTCTGCCATACAGGCGGCGAATGGCGTTGCCGGATATTTGCCGCTCGAGCGTGGAGTAGTGACCGTATGCGGTCTTGAGCACCACATGGCCGTATTCGCCCAGCCAGCCGTCGGGCTGCTCGCTGGAAACCTTGCCATCCTGGATGGTGTCGCCGCCCACGCCCAGGCTTTGCGTTATATAGGTAGTGCGTCCGGCCTGCCCGCCGCGCAACTCCGGCAGCCGGCCCACGGCATGTGCGGCAGCGGCTGCGTCGTTGGATGTCAAAATTCCCATGCCTTTTAGCCGTCTTTCATTGTCTATAAGCCGTTCGCGTACATCAAACGTCGTGTTTAGCATGGCTACGTCGGGAAATGGATCGATCACCGCTCCCTTGGTCGTGCGCCGCACGGCGCCGGGCACGTTGATGTTGGCCACCGACGCGTCGTACTTCCGGGCGAACCGCACTATGCGTCCGCCCAGGTCCGCGAACAGTTGGTCCGGGTCCCGCGGCGTGTCAAAAAGCACGTGCTCCACCAGCTCGCCCTGGACCATGGCGCCCAGTTTTACTTCGGTACCGCCTATATCGGCCACCACCGCAGATTCTATATGCTCAGTCATGTGTTTGTTTCCTTTTATTGTGTGTGCCGGACTACTCTACCGCGCTGTCCGTTCGATTGCAAGCGAGCGAAGCGAACCGTGCCGTCAAGACTGCTGACCACTGGCCAGCATGTGGTCAATGCCAATCAGCATCAACTCTAGGCCGTGTTCAAACTGGCGTTGGTTGGTTATTTCCGGCGAGCCCAGCAACTGGCCAAGCGTCTTGGCCGTGCGCGGGTATTTGTCGGCAACGCTCTGGACGGTTTTGCGGCGGTCGGCCAGGCTGGCTATCTGCGGCGCCGGGTCGGTCTGCTCTTCAAACACGCAGCCCAATGTGTAGCGCACAATGTCAACTGTGGCCAAAAACGCCAGCTCGCCCGAAAACCCCTGGGCTTCCAGCGCCGTCAGCACGCGTTCCAGCCCGGAGAACATGGTGGCTTTCGAGAAATCGGCGCTGGCCATCAGGCGCGCACCATCACGGCGGGACAGCAACGCGCGGCGATGCGTATGGGCAATGGTCGACAACAGCTCACGCCATGGCCGAACCGTGGCAGGCCGCGGCAGCCGGGCATATTCCTGGTGGATCATGGCCAGTGCCATGGTATCAATAAGCTCTTGTTTGTTATGGAAATGCCAGTACAGCGCAGCCGCCTTCACGCCCAAGCGGTCAGCCAGCCGGCGCAGCGTCAGCCCGTCCAGCCCCACTTCATCGAGTAGCGTTAACCCAACCTGGATTATTTTGTCGCGCTCCAGGCCGGGCAAATTGGGGGATGACGAGCGGCTGGTCATGATCGCTTTATGATAGCAGGGTTATATCTCGCTTTCCACTGCTTGGGTGGCTTCGAGGTTTTCATCGTTCCGGCTGCGCAAACGCATTTCCTTCAAAAAAAGTGTCAGCACAAACCCCGCGGCAGTGGTGGCGGCCGCCGTTAGGAATACAGCATTGGTGGCGCGGGTGAATGCCAGGAACACCACGTGCTGGGCGGCCGCGGGCAAATGATGAATGGCCGCGACGTTTGGCGTGCCGTGGCCCGCTGCGGCTCCGTGCGGCATGTTGGCCGTTAGCCTATTCGACAGCAGCGCTCCAAACGCCGCACTGCCAATGGCCCCACCCAGGTTGCGGAAAAACGTCGTGGCCGCCGTGCCGGTACCCATTTCTTGCGGCGGCACGGCATTCTGCACCGCCATAGTCATCACCTGCATTACCTGCCCCAGGCCCATACCCAAAAGCAGCAAGTATACGCTTATTTGCCAGGACGGCGTGGTGGTTGTTAGCAAGCCCATCAGTCCCAGCGCAATGGTCACCAGCGCCATGCCAATAACCGGAAATATTTTGTACCGCCCGGTTTTGCTAATAAACCGGCCAACCACCACCGAAACCGGAATCATACCCAGCGACATGGGCACCAGGTGCAGCCCCGCCTGCGTTGGCGTCAGCCCATTCACAATCTGGAAATACATAGACACATACACCAGCGAGCCAAACAACGCCGAGCCCAGTATGAACAGCACCGGCACTGCCACCCGAAACACCGCGTTCTTGAATAGGTGTAGCGCCAGTATGGGCTCGTCCGCCCGCGCCTCGCGCCACAAAAACGCAGCCACAGCCGCCGTGCCTCCGGCCAGCAGCTCTAGTATGGGCGCCGACCCCCACGGATACTGCTGCCCGCCCCACTCGCAGGCCAACAGCAGTGCGCTCACGCCAGCCATCATAAGCCCTGCGCCAAAGTAGTCTATGTGGTGCTCGCGCCGAAACGCCGGCAAGTGCAAAACTTTCTGGATGACCACCAGCGCCACGGCGCCCAGCGGTACGTTGATATAAAACACCCATCGCCAGGACGTAGTCAGCCACAGCACCTGGTGCGCGTCGGTTAAAAACCCTCCCACCAGCGGCCCCAGCACACTGCCCACGCCAAAGACAATACCAAACAAACCAGAGTACCTGCCGCGCTCCCGCGGCGGCACCATGTCGCCAATGATAGCCATGGCCAAACTCATCAGGCCGCCCGCGCCCAACCCCTGCAGGGCGCGGAACAAAATCAGCTGCGTCATGCTTTGCGCCAGCCCGCACACCGCCGATCCCAGCAGGAACAGCACAATGGACAGCATGAAAATTTTCTTGCGGCCATACAGGTCTGACACCTTGCCGTACAGCGGTTGTGTGGCCGTAGACGTCAGCAGGTACGCGGCAATCACCCACGACAAATGGGTAATGCCGTGCACCGGGTCCAGGTCTTTCACAATTGTCCACAACGCCGTGCTCACAACGGTTTGGTCCAGCACGGCCAGCAGCATTGCCAGCATAAGGCCGCCAATAACCAGCCAAATTTGGCGTTGCGTCATGGGCTTCATTGGTATTTGCCCTTAACTACGTTAAGCATGAGCTTTACTGTAGCGCCGGCTAAATAAGGCTGTCAAGGCCACGGGGCTTGACAGCCTACAGTTTTGGTCGCTTTTCGCCGTTTTCGGCTCATCAGCACAAACGCACATTTGTGGAAGCGAAAAGATGGCGGAGTAGAAGGAGGTGGCAGCGAAGAAGGGAAGCGGGTGCGAGTAAGGGATGCTGGCACGCGGGGCCATATCCTCGAACTCGCACCCGCGACCCCCTCCCCTCCCTGAGGGTCTGTCGTCAGCGCTTGCGCTGGCGGCGAACGGCGGCGACGAGGACGGTGGCGGCAGAGCCGAGGACAACGAGTGCGCCGATGCGGCGTCCGCGTCGCGACTTCGTCACCTCCTCGACAACTTCCTGCACTGCGCCGGGCTGTTCGGGCTGCATCACGTGTCGTACCTTCCTGTTGGATTCTACCTGCCATCTACTTTGCAAGTCTGCACAAAAACGGGGGTGCAGTGAGGTTTCTCATCGATGTGAAAATCGCTCGGCACTCACAAAGTTACTGGCATTCTAAAATGATTCGAAAATTTTGACAAGCATTTTGTAGGACATATGCCAGGCAAGGCTACGGCCCTTCTGGACCACTCTTTTTTCAAAAACATCCCCCGGATGTTTTTGAAAGCGTTGGGCTGAAATCGGTCTTTGAGACCGATTTCACACGGTCCAGAAGGGGGCCGTAGCCTTGCCCGGCAACTTTATCCAACAAACAGCTACGCCGAAACCAGGTCACGCACCCGAAACCGTATCCAGCCAGCGGCCGCACAAGCGGCGCCTACCGCCACCAGTACGGCATCGCTGCGCCAGTCCGGCGACACAGCGGGCGCCAGCGCCACGTGGTGCAAAATAGATGTGTCCAAAACCCAATGGTTCAAGTGGACCACCGACCGCACCATATCTATGACAAACGCCCAAACAATAAGGCCGTAGCCCACTGCGCCTATTAACCGCGGCCACAGGCCCAGGCAACCTACGCAAATACCCAGAATGCATATTGCCGGCGCCAGGCTGTTTAGCCCCGCTTTCCATAGCGTGCCAAATCCAATATCTACGTGCTGCGCGTGCGCAACCACCCATGCAGTCACGCCAGAAAGCACACACGCAATTGCCACAGTCGCGCCCAGCAGCAGCACCCGGCCGCCCAGCCACGACGTCCGGCTGACAGCGCGCACCAAGAAGTTGTCCAGGTACCCTTCGGCTTCGTCCTGGCGCATGGCGTGCACGCCAGCCACCACCATGGACATAAGAATAATCATGGACATGAAGAACGCTGCGCCAAAAAAGGCGGCGATGATTGCCGAGCGGGCGTTGCCGCTTTGCCCAGCAAACCGGGCGAGCGTTTGGGCGATGGCGCCAGAGTTGGCTATGGTGTCTGCAGCAGATTTTGCCACCGAGCTAATAAGCGCCGTCACCAGCAAAATCCCCACCACCCACATGCCCAGCGTCAGCCGGTTCAGGCGCACCGCAGCACCCAGCGGCGACCCCAGCAGGCGGGTACGCGGGCGGGCAGTATCTTTTTCGGGCAAAACACTGGCACCAAGGTCGCGCCTGCCGCTTAAACGCACACTGGCCACCCAGGCCGCTGCCGTGAAGGCGGCCACCGGCAGCAGCCACCAAGCCCGGCTGCCGGAAAGGGGCGTGGCGTTTTCAATCCAACCCAAGGGCGTCACATCGCGCAGCCATGCCAGCCCGCTCACAATATCGCCCACCACCCGCAAGCCAAAAAAGATTGCCAGCAGCCCCAGGCTAAGCCCAGCCGCCCGGCGGCGTGTCATGGTGCACTGGCTGGCCAGCGCGCCAATAGACAGAAACATCGCGGCACCCAGCAGCAACGTGAGCGCAAAAAGCAGCCCGCTGCCCAATCCCACGTTCATATCGGGCGCCCGCGCAGCCAGCGCCACGCCAGCAGCCACCCCCACAAATGCCAGCACCAAGCTGCCAAACATGCCCGCTATCGCACCCAAGGTTGCACGCTGCCTGGTGGTCTGGCCGGCTACCAGCAGCTCCCAGCTGCCGTTCTCTTCCTGGCCGCGCAGCATTTTGGTGGACGCCAGCAGCGCCCATATCCCGCCAATAATAGAGGCAACCTCCAGCGTACGCCACTCTGTGTATCCAGCCGGTGTCTCAATGTGGTGCGCGTGCCCATACAACAGCGTCAGGCCGGGGTTATTCCCCAACGAGCTGGCAAACTGCTGCCGCTCTGCCGCCGTTTTGTACGTTGCGGTGTAGCCAAAAGCCTGCACAACAACCAGCAGGCCAAAGCCCACGCCAACAATCACTGCGCCCTTCAGTGCCCGGCGCCAGGCAAAGTGTGCAATGGTAGCCTGAGGCAAGCGGATTCGACGCAACACCACGCCGGCCACCCGGCGGCGGTTCATCGGGCCTGCCCCTTGTTTCGCCGGTCTTCGTCGCCATACAACGACAAAAATAATTCCTCCAGGGACGGCTCCCGGCTTAAAAGCAGCTGCGGTTTGGCCGCAGCCAGCACACCCAACAGCTTGTCCATGGGGCCGTGCACCTGGCAGGTAAGCTGGTGACCGCTCAAGTGCACGTTGCGCACACCGGGCAGATGTTTGACATCCGGCGGTTTACTGGTGAAAGTTGCCTCTACCGTCAGCGCAGACAAGTGCCGCATCTCGGCCAGCGTGCCCGACTCTACCAGCTTGCCCGAACGCAGAATAGCCACGCGGTCGCACAGCGCCTCCACTTCACTCAAAATATGCGACGACAGAAAAATGGTCTGCCCGTTTTGCTTGGCCTCCAGCACGGACTCGCGAAATGCCTGCTCCATTAACGGGTCCAGCCCGCTGGTAGGCTCATCCAGTATCAGCAGCTCGGCCCGGGTGGAAAATGCTGCAATGAGGGTGATCTTTTGGCGGTTGCCCTTGGAGTACGCGCGCACTTTTTTGGACGGATCAAACTTGAAACGGCGAATGAGCTCGTGGCGGTACGCCTCGTCCACCTGGCCATGCACCCGGCCCAATAGGTGCAGCGTTTCTTGGCCGGTGAGCGCCGGCCACAGCTCGGCCTCGCCCGGCACGTACGCAATGCGGCGGTGAATGGCCACGCTGTCTTTGTGCGAATCCAGGCCAAACAGCTCTGCCCGTCCGCCCGTGGGCGCAATGAGCCCCAAAAGCAGCCGGATAGTGGTTGTCTTGCCCGCGCCGTTGGGGCCCAGGTAGCCTAGCACCTCGCCGCGCGTTAGCGTAATGTCTAGCGGTGCCAGCGCGTCTAGTTCGCCATACCGCTTGGCCAGTTTGTGCGTTTGCAGGATAGTATCCATACCTGTTTCATTCCCCTCTTGCCCATTTCGTTATCTATATGCATGGTATCAAACCGGCGCCCCTGCATAAAACGTTTTAGGGGGCCGCACCAAAAACATTCGGGCATGCAGTATACTAAGAGCAACATGGCAAACGAGTACCAGCCCCCCATTCTGACCGTTGACAGCGTGCTGTTCGCGCTGGTTGATGATGCCTTGCACGTCTTGCTTATCCGGCGGGCGGCCGAGCCGTTTAAAAGCCAGTGGGCCTTGCCTGGTGGCTACAATGCATCGGGCGAAACCACGCGCCAGGCTATGGACCGCATCTTGCAGCGCAAGGCTGGCATTGCAGCGCAGGACCTGCAGCTGGTAGAGCAACTGTACACCTTCGATACGGTCGCCCGCGACCCGCGCGGCCATGCCGTCAGTGTCACGTACATGGGCTTGGCCCGAAAGCTATCACCGCAGGGCAACGCCCACGCCCAAAGCCCGCAGCTTTTCCCGGTGCACGCCCTGCCCTCGTTGGCCTACGATCACGCCGACATCATCCGCTATGCCCACAACCGCCTGCGCGCCAAGCTCACCTACACCAATGCCGTGTTTGCGCTGCTGCCCGAACTGTTTTCGCTGACCCAACTGCAAAAGGCGTACGAGGCAATACTGGACCGTCCGCTGGACAAGCGCAACTTCCGCAAAAAATTCCTGGCGCTAAACCTGGCCGAACCCACCACCCACCAGCTAAAAGAGGGCGCCCACCGTCCCGCCCAACTGTACCGGTTCAAACGCCAAGAACTACAAGAACTGGAACGAAGCTTCGATTAAACGTCGGCTGCAGGCTTGTTATGACCCAAAACCCGGCGGGCATGAAAAATCCCCCATCGTTCGCCTTTTGCGCCACTGGCACAGAAGAGAACGATGAGGGCTTCCCCGCAAGGTGCCGTTTGTCCGGCGTCCTTAGCGCGCAACAAGTACGCGCTTGTCGTCGGCCGTTGGGCCGTACGATGCGAGGGTAATGGGGACACCGAGGCGATCCTCGATGACCTTGAGCAGCGCTGCCACCCGGTCCTCTTCTTCCAGGACTCCCATGGGCGGCTGCGCGTTGAAATAGATCGGTGAACAGAGCTGCAGCTGGGCGGTCAGACGAGCCTGACGTTCCAGGTCGCGGACCGTAGGACGGGCGTGGATGCGGACGATAGCCGTGTAGTCGCCGGGGGCGAACTGGAAATCGTCTGCTGCGCCCGATGAGTAGCAGGGGCTTTCGTAGCTACTGCAGTACCGCACGTCCGGCAGCCATGCCACGCGGTCCAGACAGGTAACCATCAACTCGTCCTGGCCGCCGGAAGCGTCCAGGCCGTAGTGAAGGGCCACCAGGTCCAGCGGACCGATGCGGAAGGCTCCTTGCCACTGGCCGTGCCCGTTGTGCCGCTCCGGCAACAGCCGCTGCGTGTTTTCGCAGTGCGTCACGAAGGGGCCCGGGCCGTGCCGTGTGCTGTACGCCCGCAGGACGCCCAGCCGGGTAACGGGCGCGTCGTACTTGATCTCGCCCAGCAGCGTGAGCGCGTTGGCCGGCGTGGTTGTGCTCCAGGTGGTGTACGGATGAAACCCGTGCCACTCGTCCAGAAGCACACCCTGCGCGCCCTCGAAAACCAGCTGCTCGTGCTGGTCGCCCAAGGTTTGCAGGAAGGCGCCGTCCACTATGGTTACCTTGTCTGCCCACTCGCGGTACAGCTGCATGGTGGCGCGCACGTACTGGTGGTCGGCGAACGACTCCCAGTGCAGCTGGTCCTGCGGCCGGTATGGAACGTCGTGCAGCAGCTGCATGTACTTGGCCCTGCGGATGACGCGAAGCCGATCCACCAGGCCGGGCTGCAGCAGGTCGCCCACTCGCAGCACACTGCCCGGGTCCCGCTCCATGTCGGCCATGACCTCGCCGATGCCCTGCCCGCAGCTGCCGTGCCGTCTGTCGCCGCGAGCCAGCTCGCGCAGGCGGTTGGCGTCGCGGTGCCAGGGCGTGATGACCGGGGCGGCGGCATCGACAGTGGTTCGCTGCCAGATGTCGGTGATGCCCAAGGCGATCAGGTGCGCGGCCTCGTTCAACATGTTGGGCGGGTTGACCAGCATGAACCGGGACAGGTGCGTCCGAACGCCGGGCACGAAACTGCCGCTGCCAAACTGGGCGAACGTGTGGTGCAGGCCCTCGGGCGTCACCACGTTGTGCGCCGCTTGCGCGCCGCCATTGTGGCGAACCACGACTGCCGACTCGGCCTGGCGGACCAGGTAGTCGACAGTAGAGCCCTTGCCAGCGTCGCCGTAACCCAGGTCGGTTACGATGACGGCCTTTTTCACAGTAAACCTCCTTGTTTAGCTGGAAGGGATGTGCCCGGCGGGCAACGGGGGATGAAGTTCCGCCGGGACACACCCTGCCAACCGCAGACTGTCAGAGACGCGTGGTCTCCGACTGGTCGTCGGCCGGCCGCTCCGGGAGGTTGCCCGTGGCCGTGGCCACCGAGCTGTTGCCGCCCAACTGGGCCAGCGCCTTGCCGGCCGCACGAACGGCGGTCAGGTCGGCACCGACATCACGCAAGTCCGCCAGACCCGCGTCGTGGTCGATCACGCCCTCCATGAGGCCGAGCGTCATGGCGATGGTCTCGCACACGGCGTCGGCCTCCTCCAGCATGAGCGCGTTCTGCCCCAGGAGGTCCCTCCAGTAGCAGACGCCCGAGCGGGAGTCGCCGTACCGCCCACCGGGCAGCGCCGGGTCCAGCACGTCGGCCGGTTCGTAGCTGCCCTGGGCGGCGAACAGGAAGAACACCTCGAACTTCTCCTGCAGCTGGCGGACGATCTCCGAGGTGGAGATGTTCTCCGGCAGCTTGTCGCCGATGACCTTCTCCACCTGCCGGCGATCCACCTTGTCGTACACCCGCTCGTCGCCGATGATGAACAGGTACCCGCGCTTGCCGCGCTTGGTCACGCTGTCCAGGTCGGTGTGCGTGGCCATGTAGTACATGGCCAGCTGGTACGACTCGTGGTTGCCGCCGCCCCCGCCGCCTTCCAGGAGGATGTTGTCCAGCGTCTCGTCCATGCGGTTGTCGGACTCGAACTGGCCCACCTGCAGCGGAACGCGGTCGCATGAGGCATCGCCGATCCCGCCGAACAGGATCTGCGGGTCCTCGACGTACCCCTTGCGCTGGAGCAGCCCGTGGAGCTGCGGCAACTTCTGCTGCAGCACCTGCGGGATACGGCCCATGGAGCCGGTGACGTCGAAGAGCACGGCGATCGGCGTGGCGTTCGGGTGCTCGTCGCTGTCCAGCGCCTCGCGGACGTTCTTGCCGGCGGCGTTCAGCTTGGCCGGGTCGAGGTCCTCGTGCGCCTTCCAGGTGTCACGCGGCCGGTGCGCGCTGTAGTCGGTGTAGGCGAAGGCCGGCGTACCGGTGGCCTTCCGAGCTTCGGTAGCCGCGGTGTACGTGCCGGCATCCCAGTTTCCAGAACCCATGTTGCTTTCCCCTTTCTAAGGGTTGATCACGCCATGCCGGTCGGCACAGCGAACGGAAGGAAGCGCCGCGGATAGTACGGTCTTCCCATCTCCTTGAGGAGTTCGTCGAACTCGGCCAGGAGCTTCCAGGCATTCTGCGGACGGGCCTGCTGGCTGGGTGCCAGGCAGCCCTTGAAGAACGCCCGGAATGGACGCGGCACCTGGCTTTCCGGCAAAACGCCGGTGACCGGGTTGCCGCCCATCAGGTAGATGAGCGTCCGAGCCGCCATGGCCAGGTCGGTGGCCGGGCTGGGCGGTTCTTTGCTCAGCACCTCGGCAGGATACCAGTCACGGTTCGCCTGCACGATGGCTTTGATGGCGGGCTGGTCGTGCGTGTCCTGGTCGCCGATGCTGGCATAGCACCAGTCGGTCAGGACCACGCCGTGGTCGTTCTCCACGAAGATCATCACGTGCTGCGGCAGTACAGCGCCGTGCGCCACATGATTATCGTGGGCGTGCGCCAGGCTGACGAGCAGCTTGCGCCACATCCACACCGCGTTCAGCGGAGGAACACCGGCCGGGTAGGCACGGCGCACTTGCTCCAGGCTGTGGAAGTTCTCCAGCCGCTGGATGACGTTGCACCGCCGTGCCGGTTTGCCCGCCTCCCGGTAGTCGAACGAATCCAACAGCCGGGGGACGAACGGGTGCCAACGCTTGTTGGTACCGTCCGCACGAAAGCGGCGGAGCGCAGTGGCTTCGGCATCCAGCAGATCGCGGTCGGCCGGAGCCTTTGCAATCTTGTAGAACGCCGGCGTGACAATGCCGCCGATGGTGGCTTCGCCGCCGTAGGTTGCGCACAGCTCGCCGCCGGACAGCACGGTATGCAGCTGGTGGCTGCCGCGGCGCGATCGCACCGTTGCCAGCACCACTGCCTGCCCGTACTTGCCCTGGGTCAGCGCGTCTTGGGCCTCGTCGTACAGCTGAGCCAGACGCTTGAAAGCCTCCTGGGCATCGTCCGGCGCACCGTTGTCGGGGTGCAGCTGACGCGCCAGGTTGCGGTACGTCTTGCGGACCATCGCCTTCACGTCCTCGCCGTCCGGCGGCTTGCCGAACAACGCCACGTAGTCGGCGGCCTGCATCACGCGGGTCACCGAGGCGGCAACTTCGTCTGTTGTCATGTCACCTCACTTGTCAAGGTCCGTACTGGGTCGCCAGTATCCGTTTGTCGATGACTTCTACTGCCAAATATGCCGCAACACTGCGTCGCTTCGACAGGAACCATCGTCAACTTGTTATTTTAGCAAACTTATTTCCTTGAAAATAACGTTGCCGCACAAGCTGATAGTGTTAAATGTACACTTATATCACACGTCCTGTCAACCAGCTTTTCATCCCCGGCGCGAAAACAGATGCAAAATATGAAGACAGTATTCACATAACGGACGCCTACTGTACAAGACCGTTCCTAATAGTTTTCATAATAAAACAAGTGGCTTCCAAAAACACTGACAGGGTCAGTGGCCCTACATAGCGGGCAGCTGGCTGGTGAAAATAACCAAGCGGTTCGTGAAATTGCTCGTTCCTTTTATAACCGTGCCGCTGCAGGTCATTATATTTAGGCCGTTCTTGCCGGCAGCAACTGGGGATAGTACTTCGTTCATGTCCACGTTGTTGGCGTCGTAGGTTTTGATTTTTTCTACTTTGTAATTAAATGTTTTGTTGTCGCCACGGGTGATTGTAACCTGGTTGCCCACTTTCATTTTCTTAAGGTTATAAAAAATGCCGTTGGCCTGCCAGCTAGACACATGGCCAAAGATAAACATCGCCCCGCTTTGGTCTGGCTTGCTAGAAGCGTGGTACCATCCGGCGTCGTAAATATTATCCGGGCTGGATATTTGCCCGTTTTTAAGACCTATGCCTACGACGCGTGATTTTTTAACACCAATGCCTGGGATCTCTATATATTTAGGTACATCTGGCGCCACCGTATACGCGGCCACCGCTTGGGCGGCGGGCTTGATTGCCGAAGGCGCATGGGCGCTAACACTTCCAGCCGGCGGTTGGGGCTGGCTACGATGACGCAGTAATGAGCCCAGGCCAACCAGCAAGCCGCCTGCGCCCAATACCACCAAGATCAACCCGACCCATCGTTTTTTCACCCTAAAATCATAACAGATACTGCGTCCTCACATATGTTAGAATTAAGCGTAAGAACTAAGTGAAGAAATGCAGTGAAATTCACAAAAATAATTCAACGCTTCTTGCCTCTTGGCGCGCTCGTATTTACTTTGCTGGCCGCCCCTCTGGCGCATGCCAGTGGTTATTCAGTAACCAACCTTACGACTGGCACGGGCTTGAGCGGCTTAAACTGGAAGGCTATTGCATCTTCTGGCAGCGGCAAGTATGTTACTGCAGCGGGAGACGGCGAAGATATTTGGACTTCGAACGATTACGGCGCGACTTGGTCTAACGTTACCGATGGAACAGCCGCCAGCCGTTTGGACTTCACCCAAGTAACCGCTTCTTACAGCGGCCAGTATCAGGCGGCCCTAACGCTAAACGCAGACATATGGGTCTCGTCCGACTACGGCGCACATTGGACAAACCGCACGGCCGGCACGGCAGCCAGTGGCATAAACTGGCAGTTTGTTATCAGTAATTACACGGGTAAATATATGGTTGCTACGGCCTACACGGACGGCATGTTCATATCGAGCGACTACGGCGTTACCTGGAAAAAGGCTTCTGCCGGTACGCCGCTGGCTGGGCAACCCATGGGTAGCGCCACTGTCTCGGCGGATGGCAAATACCTAACGGTACTACAAAGCGGCCTCGACGTTTGGGGGTCCGAAGATTACGGCGCCTCGTGGCATGTCCTTACCGCCGGCCTGCCGGTGGATCACAAAACCTTTTACAGCAGCGCCGCAACGGTTGACGGCAAGACCATTTATGCAGATGCCGAGCATGACGACTTATTTGTTTCGCATGATTACGGCGCAACTTGGTCTAACCTAACAAATAGAACCGGGATAAGCGGTTTAGACATAAACGATATAGACACCGGCATAGATATAAGCTACATGCAAGATTCGCCAGACGGCCAATTCGTCATAGCCAAAGGTAATACTGGCGGCCACATATACGCCTCGCGCGATTACGGCGCCACCTGGACAGATTTGACAAATAGCCCTCCGCTTAATAGCGTTTTTTGGAACTCTGCCGCTATAACGGGGTCGGGCGAACACATTTATGGGCTTGGCGGCGCCGCCGACCTCTACCGTTTTAGCGACTCCAGCCTGCATCCGTCCGCACCGGTCATTAACCGTAAAAATATAACAACAAATGTGAGCGCAGATGGCAGTGTGACGGTAAATGTCTTTGATGGTGTAAGCGGCTTTGACCCTTATAGTCTTTCGGTCGTTTCCGGGCCGTCGCACGGCACCGCGGTAGACCCTCCCGGCGACCTGACGTACACGCCTAGCAAAGGTTATTTTGGCCCGGATTCTTTGGTGTACCAAATATGTTCCTGGGATGATACCGTTTGCAGCCAGGCAACCCTAAGTTTTAACGTATTAAAAGCCCCGAACACCGGTTCTGGCACGCCACAGCATAATACGCTCATAGAAGCTTTAGCTGCAATCTCAGCAATAACCATAGTTTCGGGCTTGCTGCTAGCCCGCCGTACACAAAACGCCAACTCTCCCTAGATTGCAGCCAGCCAATTCAAAAGAGGCTTCCTGAACCAAGGGAGCAAGAACTCCAGCAAAAAAACAAAGGGCCAAAACTGCAGGAGCTTCCTTCAGTTTTGGCCCACGACCCGGGAAGCCGCCGAAAAATTACAATATGGTGGAGCTGGCGGGTACCGCCCCCGCGTCCGTCAGTTTATCTTGGTTAGGCTTCTACAGGCTTAGGTCGTCTGGCAAAACTTTGGCCGTGAACGGCTGGACGACCAAAACGTCCATGGCCGCAATCCAGGGCTTAGCATGCCGGGCGGATAGTCCGGCATGAGCATCCAGAAATCTGAAACGCGAACGTCCTATCTGGCGTCGGGCGCTGCATTGCCGCAGCAACTTAGGCTACGGCTGGCGCAAAACTGTCGAGCTTGAAGTTACCCCAAGCGGCGAGCAGTTGTTGCTTAACAGAGTTTTTTGCATCTGTTGTGGTTTGCCTATAACGCTGGCAAGCGACCTGCAACTCTAACCGATAAAGTCCAACGTCGAGCTTGAAATTCAGCCCCACATGTATGTCTGCCGTATGGCGACAAATATATTATACCATAACCGAAACAGGGTTTGCCAGACGGACGGGCAAGTTTTCCGGCGGCGGGGGGGGGCTGGGGATCTGCGGCGCCCGCCCCTACGACGCATCAATGGCGTGGTTGCATGCCACAAACTTACCAGGCTGACACACGTGCTGGTGCAACATTTGCAGCGTTTCCAGCAGCTGCCGGTATTGTTTGTCGTTCAGCTGGCCAAAGAGTGGCGCCTGATACTGCTGCAGCAGGTCGGTGGCAACCAGCAGTAGCTTTGCGCCTTTGGGCGTCAGCAACAGCTGGTGCTCCCGCCGATTTTTGGGATTTATCCGCGCCGCCAGCATGCCCTTGTCGGTCAATAGTTTTATCTGGCGGCTAACGCTTGCCTCTGTCTGGCCCAAGTGACCGGCCAATGTGCGCTGCCGCGCCTGCGGGGTTTGCTGCAGTATGCTCAATATTTTGAACTGTGCCATACCAATGCCCAGCTGCTCCTGCAAAATCTGATTTGCCTGCTGGCTCATAGTGCCAGCCACGTGCCGCATTATATAGCCAAGCGCCTGCCGCTCCATGTCGCAACTCCTCTATGCGCGCAAGTATAGGCGGCTGGCGCGCGGCACGTCAAGGGTCACGATGGCATGAGGTATGCATTCCAGCTACGGTAATCGCCCCAGGCCGAGGGGTAAGCAAAGACATTGTCGCCGGTAATAATGCGCGCAATGAGGTCCATGTTCGCGCCGTACCCCTCCCCGTTTTTCACCAGCCGTATGCTTTTGGCGCTGGGAATGAAGCTACCACGGGACATGTCTGGCTTGTCCAGACGGACATCGTCAAACCCCAGGCTTCGCGCCGCAGAACGTATTTGATCCAGGGTGAAGCCGCGGTCTACTGGATGTTCGTTTAGCGGAATGGCGCCACTACGAGCATCACGAAGGCGAGCTTCCCAGCTGTAGCGCTTGCTTTCTTCAAACTGGGTGACAAAAACATCGTTGTATCGGTTGTCAGCTCCGTAGCGCCGGTCGGTCAGGCCCAGCTGAATAGCCAGCTGGTTGTCTTCGGTAATCCACTGCAGGGTGTCGCCCATTTTTTCGTACCAGCTGCCACTTATGGACCGGATGATGGCGCCGTCCGGGACATTGTCGAACTGCTCTTGCGGGGTAGGCGGTGGCGGCGGGGCCTCGGCTGTAGGGGGCGGGGGCGGCGATGATTGGGCGGTTTCAGTGGGCTGAGCCGGAACCGGCGGCCGGGTGCCGTCGGCAAATAACTGTAGTACAAAGCCGGGCGGGTTGGGTCCGTTCAGGTCTATGTAGTGATTAAAAGCAGACACCGGCACATGCAGCTGACGGGTAAATGTGCCCTGCAAGGTTTGGTTATACTGGGCAATGTCGATGGTGTTGTCGTCTTCGTGTGCTGCTTCTACAAATGCCACGTGGCCGTAGCCGCCGTCGCGTTGGGCAACGTCGCCCACTTCGGGCAGCTGGGCGTTGCCTTGCACCTGCCAGCCATGCACCGGCGCGCGGTCGTCCCAAGTGTTGGCATTGCCCAGGCCCCGCAGGGCGTCTGTGTCTGCCAGGCCCTCGGTAGCTACACGCCAAGCCACATAGTCGGTACAGTTGCGGTAGTCATAACCGCGCGGGCTGTGGACGCTGCCGTTTTTTATGTAGTCGCTAACTGCCGGGTTGGCGCGTGTAGCTGCCGTGGGCAGCGCATCAATGTCTGGGTAGCCGCCTGTGGCTGGATCGTACTGCATTTGGTCGGCGTGGGCGCTGGGGCTCCCTTCTATTACGATCACGCCAGCCCAAGTGCCGGCCGCCAAAGCAGCGACAGCCGCCGTCCGGCCAATGGCTCGGCGCAGGCCGGCCCGCCAGCCGCCAGACTCCGGCTGTGGCGGTCGCTCGCGTAACGGTTGGTCATGAAATTCTTCCAGGTGCATCCAGTTTTGGGATGCCTCGAACTGAGCCTCTTGCTGAGGCAGTGATAGCTCTTGCATGTTGTCTCCTAAGGTTTGTACGGTTCTAGGGTAGAAAGGCTGCTGTACAGCTGGCTGGTGTCGCGCTGGGCCTGACGCCATACGGCATCGGCAGCGGTAGGTGCGCGGGCATAGCACCAGTTGTGCGGATCGGTGTCGTTGATATACACGGCAAAGGTGTAATTGCCCAAGCGTTTGAACGCACCATTGCGGTAGCGCCCCACCCGAAACGCTGGCGCTGCCCGCGCGTTAGAGCTGCGCTGCAGCGACATGTTCAGCGCCAAGCTGTCCGGCTCGCAGCTGCGTGCCTTGCCAGCCAACGAGCGGCTATACAATACCAGCGGCTGGCTACCGTATGGCGTCCGCCGGTAGGAAATATCTCCCCGTAAATCTTTGGGCAGGCGTAGCCGTACGCCCCATTCGGGAATCTCTAGATAATTTTGCGGACCATAACGATCCCGCCACCACCGGCCACCAACAAGTGCGGCAAAAAGAATGACCGCGCACACAAGGATGAGTAAAATCTTTTGCTTCACGATCAGGATAGTATGCAAAGTTGCTTACGCTTTGCAAGCACTTTTTTTAAAAAACCTGCGCGCCAGATACGGCACTAGCTGCACACAAGTGTCAGCCGGCGCCAGTCTTCCAAGCTAAGCGTCTGCGCCCGTGCCGTTGGCGCAATGCCGGCGGCAGTCAAATAGGCTTGGGCCTGCTCGCGGCTGCAGTGCAGCCCGCCCTGCAGCGCGTTCTGCAACGTTTTGCGTCGCTGGCCAAAGCCGGCCCTGGCTATACGAAAAAATTCTTTGGGCGAGACATCGTCAAACCGCGGCCGCCCCAAATGGTGCAAGATCAAAATTTGCGAATCAACCTTGGGCGGCGGTGTAAATAGCTCTGCTGGCACCACCTGCCCCAGCGACACATCGCAGTACAATTGCACGCCCAACGCCAGCAGCGACATGCCGCCCGGGCCAGCGGCCACCCGCTGGGCAACTTCTTTTTGAACGAGCAGCGCGGCCGCGCTGAATGGGTTGGTGCTTTCGCACAACACGCGCAGCAAATTGCTGGTAAGGTAGTACGGAATATTGGCCGCCACCTTGTACCGTGGCGGCAGCTGCGTCAGGTTGAACTGCAAAATATCTTGCCGCGCCACTTCCAGATTTGACGCCGACACGCGGCCAGGCAACGCCGCAGCCAGCGCATCGTCAAACTCCACAGCCACCACGCGGGCGGCGGCCGCCGTCAGCTTGGCCGTCAGCGTGCCCAGGCCCGGGCCAATCTCCAGCACGGTGTCTTCTGCGCGCACATCGGCAGCCGTCACCATAGCTTCCAGCGTTTCATCGTCATGCAGCCAGTGCTGACCCAACGACTTTTTGGGAACATCCATGCTCATCGTCTCAATGGTAGCCTACCCACGACCGTTTTACCAGCTATGGTATGACTGCCAGTGAGCGTAGGAGCCAGCCCAGCCGCCGTAGCGCGAGGCATAGCCGCTGGCCCAGCGCAGCTGCGTCACTGGGTTGGTCTGCCAGTCGGCACCTGCGCTAGACATCTTGCCGCCAGGCGTAGCTTGGGCGAGTCCGTAGCCAAGACCCGACGGAATGGACGCGGGCGGATACGCCGGGCAGCCACCATACTGGCCCTGCAGCTTGGTGGGACACCAGCCGGATTCGTGGCTAATAATGTAGTCGACGTACGGGTAGTCGCCCTGGCTAATGCCGGCCAAGCGCATCACGGCCTGCTTGTCGCTGGGAATTTGCACGGCTTTACCGCGCGCCACCACTTGCGTAACTGGCTGCTGACTAATCACTTCCTGAATTTCCTGCCGGGCTACCTCCTTGCCGTTTTGCAGCTGCAAGGTGTAGGTAATGAGCTTCTTGCCGGGCGCACCTTGCTGCCGTACCACGGTGGTGCCAAACGTCAGGCTGTCGTCTTCCACGGTTTGGACGGGCATGGGCACGTCCTGGGAAACCGTAACAATCTGCGTCCCTTTTCGAATAACAAACACCTGCGTGTTTGGTCCCAGCGGCGTGGCAGCCGCGGGCTGTACATCGTCGTCCTTGCCCAGCCGGATGTTCTTTTCCTTCAGCAGCGCGCCCACGGTTTTGGCATGGGTGCGGATGACCACCGGCGTACCATAGAGGTTCATGTTGACGGGCACGGCGCGGTCTATCACTACCCGTTCGCCAATGGAATCTTCGGTTATGAAATTGTCGGTGGGTAGGAGTGTCAGGCTGTCTTCCGGGTACACCTCCACGCCGGCGTGCTTCACAATGCTGCGCGGCGTGGCCGCTGCCGAGTACGTAAACGTTTTGTGACCATTGTCCACAATGGTCACCGGCACGGCGCGGTACACGTTCACGCGGAAGTTGTCCTCCACAATGGGCGTGTCCGGGCTGGGCTCCACCACGTCGCCAGCGTTCAAGTGAATATTCACGCGCCTCAGCAGCTCGCCAACGGTTGCCGCGCGAGTGGGCACGGTCTGTTCTTTTTTATCGTGCGAGATAATAACAATGTGCGAGTCCGTCTGCCGCAGCTTCGGGCTCCCCCCGTTCAGCGCAACAAACCCAGCCACCGACAACGCCAACAAAACCATAAACGTCGCCACGGGCACCGTAAACAACGGCTGCCGCACCACCCGCCGCACCCTGCGGACACGCCGGTGGTGCGCCACCAGCTGCTGTTTTTTGTACTTTTTCAGTCTTTTATACATGCGGACATCTCCGGGCCGGCTTGTCTTTTTTGGCACGGTATCACTATGTATTGTATCAAACTACTGCTTATCCAGCGGCGCGAAGGCAATGTTGAGCTTCTTGGTTCCCTTGCCTTTGAAGTAAATGGTGGCGTTGTCGCCATCCAGCTCCACAATGGTACCCTCGCCGAACAGCGGGTGGCGCACATGATCACCCTCGTCCAGGTCCGGCACATAGCGCGGCTCGTCCGGCAGGGCATCTGGCGCGCCCAGCGGCCGCATGTCGTCCGCCGGGCCATATTGCATGTCTGAGGCCGGGCCAAAGCCCAGCATTTCGCCGCCGGCCGGCTGAAACGCGCCGTCAATCTCACTTAGGAAACGCGACGGCGGGTTGTGCTGCTGCCCACCGTACAGCATGCGCGACGTGGCATATGTCATGTACAGTTCCTCGCGGGCGCGCGTCATGCCCACGTAGCACAGGCGGCGTTCTTCTTCCATTTCAAACTGGTCATACAGCGCACGCGAATGGGGGAAAATAGTTTCCTCCAGGCCAATCATAAACACCACCGGAAATTCCAGGCCCTTGGCCGCATGCAGTGTCATAAGGGTGACGGCATTGCCATGAAAGTCGGCCTGGTCCACATCGCTCACCAGCGCCACCTCTTCCAGAAAGCCGGCAAGGCCCTCCTCCTGGTAGCTTTGCGCAACGCTCATCAGTTCGCGGACGTTCTCCTGCCGGGACTCGCTTTGCGGCGTGCCATCATTCAAAAAATCAAAGTAGTCAATGCGGCGCACCAGCGAATCGATGATAGCCGCCGGCGGCGCGGTATCCACCAGCTCGCGCAAGGCAGAAAACATGTCGCCCAAATCCGCCAAGCCTTTGCGTGCCTTGCCGGTTACGGTGTCGCACTCGCTCACCTGGGTAAGCGCGTTCAGCAGCGACAGGCCGCTAGCCTGCTGCCATCCAAAAAAGTTTTCCAGGCTTTTTGCGCCAATGCCGCGCGTGGGCACGTTGGCAATCCGCGTAAAACTTACCCGGTCCTCTGGCTGGTACACCAGGCGCAGGTAGGCCAGCAGGTCTTTAATTTCTTTGCGGTCATAGAAGCGCTGGCCGCCCACAATGCGGTACGGGATGCCGTAATGAATGAACGTTTCCTCTACGGAACGGCTTTGCGCGTTGGTGCGATACAGCACGGCGTAGTGATTGTAGCGGCGCAGGCCACTGTCTACGGCGTTGCGGATGCGCCGGACTATTGCCTCGCCCTCGGTACGCTCGCTGGCCACCTGCAACATTTGCACGGGCAGGCCGTGGGCGGCATCGGTCCACAGCTGTTTATCCGAACGCTGGCGGTTTTTGGTGATGATGGCATGGGCGGCATCCAGGATGGCTTTGGTGCTGCGGTAGTTTTGCTCCAGCTTTATAACTGTGCAGTTGGGGTAGTCCTTTTCAAAATTCAGGATGTTGCGGAAGTCGGCGCCGCGCCAGCTGTAAATGCTTTGCCAGTCGTCGCCCACTACGGCGATGTTGTGGTGGTCGCTCGTCAGCAGCTTGACCAGTTTGTACTGGGCGGCGTTAGTGTCCTGGTACTCGTCGATCATGACGTATTTGAACTGGTTGCGCCACTTGTCCCGTACCTCGCGCTGGGTCTGCAGCATGTGCGCGGTGCGGCTGATGAGGTCATCAAAGTCCAGGGCCGAGGCCTCCTTCAAAATCTTCTGGTACAGCGGGAATACCTGAGCGGCCGTGCGCTGAGCCGGGCTGGAGCCGGAACCCTCTAGATCGGCCGGCGTCATCATTTCGTTCTTTGCCGAGCTAATCAGCCCGCTGAGCACGCGGGGCGGAAATGCTTTTTCGTCAATCATCAGCTGCTTGCTGGCTTGTTTGACAGCGGACAGCCGGTCAGCCTCATCAAAAATAACAAAGGTGCGCGGAATGCCAATGTGCTCGCCATCCTGCCGCAAAATGCGCACGCAAATAGAGTGAAAGGTACCCATGAACGGCATGAAACTGCGGTTGTCCGCGTTTTCGCCCAGCAGCGTTGCCACACGCTCGCGCATTTCGCGGGCGGCTTTGTTCGTGAAGGTGACGGCCAGGATATTGTAGGCAGTGGCTTTCTTTCCGGCGATGATGTAGGCAATGCGGTGGGTGAGCGTTTTGGTCTTGCCGGACCCAGCGCCGGCCTGAATCAGCAGCGGGCCCTCGGTAGTTTCAACTGCCCGGCGCTGCTCCGGGTTTAGTCCTTGCAATACGTCGTCTAACACCTTCGCATTGTAGCAAACCGTTCGTGCTTTTGGTGTTGTGATTATTAGGCTGCGGGCGGAGTTTTTACGCCAGTCTATCTCCATCCGACGGAATCGTCCGAATCAAAAACCATTTTCGCAAGCCCGCGTTTTTTCGCGCGCCGGCAGTTTTTCAGGCCTTAGGCGCGGGCAGCTTTCAGGATGGCGCTGGCCAATGCCTCGGGCGTGTCAGCGTCACGCAGCCGAATTTCGCGGGCCACCGACTCGCCCAGCGGCGCATCTTCCCCGCGTAGAACAAAAGAAAACGGAGCCACCGCATCCGATGCCCCCGCCGAACCGTCAAACGACACGCGGCCCTTCATCCATTCATCCGCCATCGAGTCGATCGCTTTATGATCAACCGCACCTTCGGCACCTGTAATCACAAACTTGTAGTTCCGCGGCAAATAGTACAGCGCATACACGGCGCTGGCCAACACGCCGCCAGCCGATGCCGGATATTCTATAAGTACGTCCTGTTGCATGTGCGCCGGCATGTGTTCCTCCCTGCCTCGCGTTGAAATGTTGATGACTGAAGCTTGGCTGGTTGCCCCCATAGCCTTACCGCCTACTTTCCGAGATCCCTCTCATTATTGTTGTAAAAGTTAAAGAAAGTTGCACTGTTTATTCCGCGAGGGTGGAGTATACTGGCGTCATGACATTCCGCTCAGTTACGGGAAGCCTGGCTGCAGGCTTGACGTAGCGTTCGCTATTGCATACGTCTATTTTCATGATACGTCTGCCACTCGGAACATGTCAATAGTAGACACCATGCTTTATTATTAATGAGTGCCCGCACAAGGAGACACCATTTGAAATACTTCAAAAACACCGAACTAGCCCGACTCTACAACGTATCCGAAAAATCCGTCCGCAACTGGGTAGAAGCCACCCAGGACGGCAAACTAAGCCTGCAACTCTACGAAGAAGCCGGCCGCGCCTACGTAGCCAACACTTCGAAGAACACTCTTTTGATAGAAACGCTGGCCGAAAAAGGGAAAAAATACCGAAATGGTCGAGGCCATAAATCAGTCATACCCTCTCGTACATTTTATGAATTATACGACCCGAAACAAATCATCGACATAGTCTCCAACATCGACGTTTATAGAGAGATCCCCTATCAGTATTCCTATTTTGGAGAAGGCGCCTCGCACTGGAATCTTTACACAGAAAAACTTCTCCAAGAAGAGTCTCCAAACTATCTTACCGACATACTAGAACTTCTGGAGTCCAATGCAGAACACATAGACGGCCTTCTAAGCACTTTCGATAGAGTAAACGTCGTAGACTTAGGTATAGGGAATTGCCTCCCCGTTCGTTACTTCTTACAGCACTTGATCGAAAAAAACAAACTTTCGCGGTACATCGGGATCGATATAAGTAGCGACATGCTGCAGATAGCCGAGCGCAATATACGGAAATGGTTCGGTGAAAGCGTTCGTTTTGAGGGCTATGTTAGAGATCTAAATTATGACCGGTTTGAAGATCTGATCGCCATGGACTCGTTTGGCGAGTCCGCGGAAACGACTTGTAATGTAGTCCTCTTTTTCGGAAGCACTATCGTCAATATGCGTGAACCAAATCTATCGTTACAGACAATACACAGTAGCATGGGGAAAAAGGATCTTCTTTTCTTTACCCTAAAACTTGATAGCGAAAAATCCAGACGCTACTTCGACTTCACTACGGCGATGCAAACCGTGGCAGATAAGTTCCGTGGCAAAGATTTGTTAAACAGTCTCAGCATCAAAGAAGACTTTTACGAGCTTGAGCAATTTTTTGATGAGAAGGAACTCGTAAGAAAAACATCCGTAAGGCTCAAGGTGGCTTTATCTATTGAATTCATGGTAGGTGGAAAGAAACGCGTCGTAGAGCTAAATAAAGGAGACTCGATCCTACTGTGGCGGGCACGACATCAAGGGTTGCTTGAAACAATGCAGCAGTTGGACCAAGCTGGCTTCGAACTCCTGACTGCCACTCGATCGAAGGACGAAGAGCATCTTCTTTCAATATCAAAGCTCAAAGCAAAGACCTAGTCTCATTTAGCCTAGATTTCATATAAGACGATAAGCCCATGGTGAATAACGCGGTTCTCAAGCTTACTTACATCTCGGGTATACGCCACGGCATACGCCGTCGAAAATTTCGTCTCGAGCCAATCTAAATCGTTTGGATGAAGAATGAAAACACCTGAAGAAACCGATTGCTTAGGCGGAACTAGCGAGAAATTTAGACCTTCTACGTAATTCATAATGCTTTTCAGTTCTCTTACGCGAATCGTTCCGATCGAACTCGCACGTTGTAAGTTTATCTTTCCAATATTTTTCACCCATTGCTTTCGGAGAGAGGCAAGTAACACTCTGGGCCTTTCCGTGACTACAAGAACCGGCCCCTCAAGCTGTCTTGTATATAAGTGTCGAGATAAATCCCAAGAGAGTGACACATTCTTTGTGAGGACCCTCTTTTCGATATATACACCGTTGCCACTCATTTTTTAGACCAAATTTTTATCTCCCTACCCTGTGCAATAGAAAAATCAATCCATCCCAGGATGAGGAGAGCACTGTTCCAAAAATGCGCATTGCAAGCAAATGCCTGCTCCCCTGCTCGGTCAACTAGCCCTGCACTTGCTTCTGACAAGGGTATAACTCGTTTGCATGTGACACAGCTCACGAACCAATTAGTTTTCACATCATTAGGCCATCCGACAATCGCCATTTTGCTCTCCTCATGTTTCGGGTAGTGTTTGTAAAATATGTTCTGTATGCAAAAAGGAATCATTTCTAGTTTTTATCTATTTTTTTCCCTCCTGTTTTGTGAAAACGACCATATGATACGTGAAGTTTTTTGAACATGTCAAATCAAAATTCTGTATAATGTCTAAACCATGCAGTACTTCAAGCATATTGAGCTAATCCGTCTTTACAACATTTCGGATAAAACCGTCCGGAATTGGATCGATTCTGCGGTCGCCGGCAAAATCAACCTGGAAATATACGAAAAAAATGGTCGCTCATACATTGCCAATACCCTCGGAAATAACGCTATCCTGGACAATCTTGCCGCGCGAAGTAAAAAATATCGCAATAAAAGGGCGCACCGCTCCGTGTGCCCTGACGAGGATTTTTATCGTTTATACGAGTCCTCCGAAATCAGAGATATAATCAGCACCTTAGAGGCGCACAGAGAATTACCCCATCAATACCGTTACAAAGGAGAGGGTGCTAAATATTGGGATCAATATCTACATAAGCTCTACAGCTCGGGGACCAACAACATGCTCCTAGCTACCTCGAGGCTACTCCATTTAACACTACCGTACCTACTTGAGATCGCAAATTCTTATAAACATATCAACGTCATAGATGTCGGCGTCGGAAACGCCTTAGTCTTAAAAGACTTCCTACAGCTGTTAGGCAAGTCAGGAAAGCTAAAAAAATATGTGGGCATAGATATAAGCTCCGAGTTACTCGATATTGCGGAAAGTAACGTAAGACAGTGGCTTGGAGATTCCATAATAATAGAAAAATATATTAGGGACATAAGTTGGCAACGATTTAGTGATGCAACGATGGGTGACTCCTTCGGTGAAGATGCGGCAAATTCTATTAATTTCGTTCTCTTTCTGGGCGGTATAATGCCCAACTTCAGACGCCCTGAAGTCGCCTTAGACACAATCCGGAATAGCATAAATAAGAACGACCTGCTACTCGTATCTGATAAGCTAGACACGGATGCGGCACGCAGATTTTTTGACTTTAGTATAAATGGCGACAAGCAGAAGCTAGCTCGATACAATCAGCATCTCTTAAGTCTAATGGGCATTTCGGATGATCTATATGAGGTTGAGCATTCATTCGACGAGAAGGAAATGTCCAGACAGATTCTGATAAAATTCAAGGTCGCCGTTTCATTAAACTTCGAGGTCGGAAGCTTCAAAAAGACTTTAGACATACCTAAAGGGGAGCGGGTACTGCTTTGGAGAGGAACGCACTTCAGCGCCGAAAAATTGGTGGACGTCTTCCAGTCCCAAGGTTTCAATACGCTCCAAACAACAAAAATCAAAGGGAACGAGGAGTACCTAATGCTCACCTTTGAAGGTGCATAGACTATACGACGTGGGTGCGGTGGGCGGCTTCGATGATGTTGGCGAAGGTGTAGGGGTTGATGCTGGCGCCGCCGATGAGGAGGCCGTCGGTGCCGGGGAGGGTGAGGATGCCTTGGACGAATTCGGGTTCGACGCTGGCGCCGTAGAGGACGCGCATTTGTTCGGCGACGTGGTCGCCGTAAAGTTCGGAGACTTGGTGGCGGACGAAGGCGATGGCTTCTTGGATTTGGCGGGGCTTGGCCGGGTCGCCGGCGCCAATGGCCCAGACGGGTTCATAGGCGATGACCAGGCCGGCTACTTCGCGGGCGGTTAGGTTGCTGAGCGCGGTGGTGACTTGGTCGTGCAGGACTTGTTTGGTGTGGCCTTCGGTGCGCTCGTGACGGGTTTCGCCAACGCAGAGGATGGGGGTGATTTGGTTGCGGACAGCAGCCTGGACTTTGTCGCGCACGGTGGGAAGGTCTTCGTGAAAATGAATGCGGCGCTCGGAGTGACCGACAATGGCGTAATGAACAAGGTCGCGCAGCATGCTGAAGGACACTTCGCCGGTGAAGGCGCCTTCGTCTTTATAAAAAGCGTTTTGCGCGGCCAGGCGAAATTTGCGCCGGTCCAGCTGCATGCTCACTGGCTGCAGCGCCAGCATGCTGGGCGCCAGCACCACTTCTATGTTGCGGTGAATGCGCGTGCGCTCCTGCAAACGGTGCAAAAACAAGCTAGCCTGACTGACGTTCAGGTGCATTTTCCAGTTGGCAACCAGTAGGGTGGTGCGATCCGACATGTTCACCTCTAGCTTAGCATAAGCAGCTTGGAAACGACAGGGCCGCGCGGCTGCAAGCACGCACGCAGGCGGCTAGGCATTTTGCAGCGCCTCCACGCCCGGTAGTTTGCGGCCGGCCATGAGCTCGAGGCTGGCACCGCCGCCAGTGGAAACGTGGTTGAACGCGGGGATGAGCTGGCGCTGTTCGACATACCCTGCCGTGTCGCCGCCGCCCACTAGGGTGAAGGGGCGGTTGCCGAAGTCACCTACCAGGGCGTCGATCAGCAGCTCGGTGCCGTGCGCGAATGGGCCCACCGGGCCGTGTAGCGCGGGCACCTCAGTTACGCCCAGTGTGCCGTTCCACACCACGGTGCGGGCCAGCTGCGCGGCGCCCGCAATGAACGCACCGGAGAACGGCCCAACGTCCAAAATAAGCTCATCAGCGCCCACCGTGCGGTCGCGGGCAGGCGGCCGCTTTGGGTAGTGTTCGGCGTCGGCAAACAGGTGCGCGTCCCAGTCGACCACGCGCGTGCGGGCTGTCTTGTCCAGGCTGGTGGCCACCACGCCATCCTGCGGCAAGTAGAAGGTGAAGCGACGGTGCGCGGCCTTTTTGCGGGCGCGGGCCATGACGTCGCGGGCAATGGCCAGTTCGTCGGCGTCGTATTTGCTGTGGCCAATGTGAATGCCCTCGGCGGCCAAAAACGTATTGCTCATGGCGCCGGCCACGGCAATGAAGTCGGCAATTTCTATAAAGCGGTTCAGCACGTCAATTTTGTCGGCAATTTTGGCACCGCCAATGACGGCCATGAAGGGGCGCTCGGGCGCTTCCATGACATTGGTGATGGTGTCCACCTCGCGCTCCAAAAGCAAGCCGGCCACGCTGGGCAGGTGGCGCGTGATGGCGTCGGTGCTGGCATGCGCCCGATGCACCACGCCAAACCCGTCCTGCACGAACACGTCGCCGTGCCTGGCCAGCTGCTTGGCAAAGGCGTCGTCGTTAGCCTCTTCTTCTTTATGAAAGCGCAGGTTTTCCAGCAGCAGCACCTGGCCGCCCTTCAGTTTTTTTGATGCAGCCTCGGCGGCCGGGCCAACACAATCTTCCACAAAAGCCACCGGACGGTCCAGCAGCTTGGCAAGGCGCCGGGCCACGGGCGCTAGGCTGAGTGCTTTGTCGGGCACGCCTTTGGGGCGGCCCAGGTGCGAGCAAACGGTCAGCCGCACGTTGTGCTTCAAAAGCTCGCGCAGCGTTTCCACCGATTTTTGCAGCCGGTAGTCGTCGGTAATGCTACCGTCTTTGCTCACGGGCACGTTGTAGTCGGCCCGCAGCAGTACGCGTTTGCCCTGCACGTCAATATCGCGAATTGTCTTTTTGGTGAACATGTAGCCATTCCCCTTATGGTTCTGTTTGGGATTATACCACGGGCCGCCTTGCGGGCAGGGCCGGTGCCGTGGAGTCTGGCGCCCTGCTTGCTTTTATAAATTTCAAGGGTATAATATGTTTTATATCAACCTCATCATGGGGTAGATCGGACAGAAGGAAGTGTGCCAGATGATGGACATATTCGCGCTCGTGATGCTGTCCATAGCGGCAGTCTGCCTGGTGTGTGCCTGTGCGATGGCTCCCTTCTTCGCGAAGAGAGTCCTCGCGGCCAAGATCGGCGTAGCCGGCATGATCGCAATGTGGTTCGGCGTCTTCTTCGCCATCGAAGTGAATGTGCACCTGAACCGCATCGAGCATGCACTGCAAACCTACACGCAGCTGCAGGTGGGCCCCAGGCATTTCGCCAACGTGCGGGAAGGGTACGTCACCGTGCTGGCACCCGGATGCACGCTCAAGGTCACCGGCCTCGAACTCATCAACCACCAGCCCTACCTGCGGCTGAAGAGCTCCTACACCGAGCTCGTCCCGGCCAGCAATCCCTGCTGAGCACGGCCCCGCCAACCGGCGAGGTGGAGCAATATCCGCGTGCGGATACCACCTCGCCGGGCTCACCCCACTTCTTTTGTCCACCAAGCGGCCGAGTGCTGCGTTTGTATTTCAACCTTTTTGTTTTACTTTCGCTTCACTCCGCCGCTTTTTTCGTGTCCGCGAATGGGTGGACAAGCATGCCTTTCGGTATATAATACAACGTCATCAGCCTACCACGGGTTGATTTGGACAAGGGAGAACCACATGCACTGGGCAGTGTTTGCCTTGCTGGTCATCGCGGGCGTACTGGTGGGCGGCTCGATCACGGCGCGCGTGCGCAAGATGATCAGCACCGAAACGCTGGGCGTGAGCCTGGTGATCGGCTTCGCGATGATGGTGTTGGGCTTCTACGCCTACAACATCGCCGCCGCGCACGACACCACCGCACGCCTGCGTCAGCAGGTCCAGGCCGCCGGCTTCCAGATTGTGCCAAGCAGCGGTGACGCCGTGGACGTCATGACGCCCCGCGGCTGCACCGTGGCCATCGAGGACACCATCAGGCGGCACGGCCAGCTCGGCTTCATCACCGGCACCGACACCGACAACGTCGTGTACAAGCCGGTCGACCTGCAGAACCTGCCGGGAACCAACCCCTGCTAGCAGCGCCGCCCGGCGGAAACGGGAAGTGCCACCAGCGCGCTTCCCCCGCCGGGCTCTCGCCCTTATCCACCCCAGCGGCTGAGTGCTGCGTTTGTATTTCAATATTTTGCTTTACTTTCGCACCACCCAGCCGCTTTTTTCGTGCCCGCTAAACCTCCGTGCTACACCATTGCAAAAATAATACTTTTAGTGTATAATAACTCAATCGATCCTTCCTGGGTTGATCGGACACAAGGAGTTGGAAATGGCTCTTCTCGCCGTTTGCGCGTTCATGATCGGCGCGGTGCTCATGATCTGCGGCATCCTGCTCATGATCGATGAGCCCAGCTGCGTCCTGGTGGCACTGTTCGGTGCCATCATCGTGGTGTGCGGCACCAGCGCCTGGCACAGTGCAACCACTGACGTGCATCATCTGCGCGACAAGGCCGTCGCCGCCGGACTGGCAGTCTGGGACACGGACACGCTCGAACAGCGCATCACCATCCTGGGACCCGGCAACTGCCGGATCCTGATCGGTGGGGCCAAGGTCATGCGGGGCACGTCGTACTTCGTCGTCGACGATGGCACGGACAACCCGCGTTTCTTCGACGCCAAGCACGTGACCTGCTAGAGCCTGCGGCGGGGTGAACCCAAAAAGCGTCTGACGCTCAAATGGGAATCACCCCGCCCGGCTCAAAGCCCGCCATTCAAATCCTCTGTCCACCCAAAAAGCGGCCCAGTGCCTGCGCCTGTATTTCATTTCACCCCATCTACCTTCATATACATCCGCACCACCCAGCCGCTTTTTTCATGCCAAAAAACGTGCACATAAAAACACCGCGCCGGGCTTCCCCATGCGCGGTGTTTTGACTTTGCAATGGCTACACGCCGGGGACGGCCGCCAAGGCTTCGGCCTCGGTTTCGGGCTCCTGGGCAATGTCACCAGCTGTTGGTTTGTGCATTTTCAGCACGAATGCTGCGGCCAGGCTGCTGGCCACGGCAAACCCAATGGCTGCCAAAAAGCCGCGCTGAAACCCGTACACCAGGGCTTGCGGCTCGTGCGCTGGGTTGCCGTGCGCAGCAACCATGTTACTTTTGGTAGCTGCAGTGGACACCACACTCAAAATGGCAAGGCCAATGGCGCCACCCACCTGCTGCCCTGTGTTTAGCAGGCCGGATACCAGGCCAGACTCCTCGTGCGAGACACCGCTGGTTGTTACCATAGTGTTCGTCACAAATACCACGGCCATGCCGCCGGCCATCAGGATAATGCCGGGCAGGATGTCAGTTAGGTAGTGCGCGTGCACCGGGATGCGCCCAAAGTACACCAGGCTGGCCGCCACAATAAGCGGCGCAATGGTCAGCAGCGCCTTCACGTTCATTTTGGCCATTCGCTTGGACAGCACGGCTGCCACCAAAATGATCATGAACGTGAATGGCAGGTCGGCTGCGCCTGTCTTGGTGGGCGAGTAGTGCAGAATTTGCTGCAAATAAATGGACAGGTAGAAGAAGAACCCGAACATACTTGCCGGCATAAGCAGCTGGATAAGGCTGCCGCCGCTGACGTTACGCCGCTTGAAAATGCCCAGCGGCATGAGCGGGTCGCGGACGCGCAGCTCGTTTACAATAAACGCTACCAACAGCGCCGCGGCCAGGCCGAACATGCCTAGCGTGCTGCGGTTGGTCCAGCCAAGGTCTGGTGCTTTGGCCAGAGCGTACACCATGCTCATCAGGCTGCCCGTAATGGTCACGGCACCTGCAATGTCCAGGCGTTTCTTGCCCTGGGACTTGCCGTGTGGCACATACTTCATGGCGCTTATTAGCACCAGTGCCGCAATGGGCACGTTAATGAAAAATATCCAGCGCCAGTTGATGTACTGCGTCAGCACACCACCCAGCAGTAAGCCCACGGCACCGCCGCCAGCCGCCACCATGCTCCAGATGCCCAGCGCGCGGTTACGCTCCTGGCCTTCCTGGAAAGTGGTCAGCACCAGCGACAACGCCGCCGGCGCCAGCAATGCGCCGCCCAAGCCCTGCAGGGCCCGGAACAAAATAAGCATGCCTGGGTTTTGCGCCAAGCCGCCGGCCAGCGACGTCAGCGCAAACAGCGCCACGCCGGCCAAAAACATTCGGCGCCGGCCAAACAGGTCGGCCAGCCGGCCGCCCAGCAGCAAACAGCCGCCGAACACTAGCGCATATGCGGTTACCACCCATTGCAGCTGCGAATCGGTGGTAAAGCCCAGCGCCTTTTGGATAGCCGGCAATGCCACGTTGACAATGGTGGCGTCCAAAATCACCATAAATTGGGCAGCGGCCAGCACGGCAAGCGCCAGCCCCTTATGCCTCACTTTTTCACTCATACTTCCTACTTTTTAGATTTTACTTGATGATACAAACTAAGTATACACAAAGTACTTTGCACTATCAACTAATTTTTAAAACTGCTATAATACACGGTGTTATGAGTGTTTCATCCGACCAAATTTGCGAAGAACTGCTGCTGCTTTTGCACCACATAAAACACTGCCTGCACGAGCTGGGCGAGCAACAGGGCCTCACTCGCGTCCAGCTGTACGCCCTGTATGCCATTGACCAGCAGGGCGAGCTTGCCATGGGCATGGGCCAGTTTGCCGATGTGCTGAACTGCGATGCGTCCAACGTCACCGGCATTGTTGACCGCCTGGTAGCCCAGGGGCTGATCACTCGCGAGGCCTGCGCGCACGACCGCCGCGCCAAAACCCTGCAGCTGACCGATAAGGGCCGCCAAACCATCCGCACCATTCGCGTGGCGCTGCCCGGCGCCCTAGGTTGCGGCACGCTTAGCAGCGCCGAGCGCGATGCCCTGCACGCCATTTTGTCCAAGCTCTTCCCCGTCCTTTCCGCATCACCCTCATAAGCCCGCCCAGGCGAAACTACGTGGTAAACTATGGGGCATGATCGAGGTACTACCACCCTACTCCCCACAACAACTGGCCGAGTTTGCCACCAACATTAGCGACCAACCACCGGCCGGCTACCCCCAGCTGGACGAACGGCTGTTCCTGAAACCGTACGACATTGCCATGCGTCTGAACGGCAACACGCTGCGTGTGCCCCCCGGCCATGACGCACACGACAGCCCCAACCGCCAAAACGTCAACGCGCCCATAGACCCGGAAATTCTAACCGGCGACGCCGGCACATTCACGCCGCACGCGCCATATTTGCCCAATGTCATACGCGACCAGCACAACCGCCCCGTGCATCCCGGCTTCCTGCAGCTACTGTCGCTGGCGCGCATGGATGGGCAACCTTTGGGTATGCCTACGGGCATTGGCTGCTTCTACTATTATGGTGAAAATGCGGTGGCCGACGCCGCCGGTGTGTTTCGTGCCAATGCGGCGGGCGACCTGGAAACGGTGCTCATTCGCCGCCCGGGCACACCGCAGTCTCCACGCGGCGGCTGGGCCACGCCCGGTGGCTATGCCGAGCCGGTTGACCAAACCGCTGCCGAGACAACCGCCATTGCCTGCGCCCGCCGCGAACTGCGCGAAGAAACCGGCCTGGAAACGCACGGCCGCGGCATTATTGTGGCGCGCAAAATGCCCATCAGCTCGGTGCACACACTGAATGCCTGGACCAAAACCACGGCCGTAGCCTTCCCGCACGAAGACCAAGCCTACCTGCATGACACCCAGCTGCAACCCAACAACGATGTGCTGGACGCCGCCTGGTTCCCGGTGCACAGCATCCTGAACGGCGAAGTTGATATGTGGTCGCAGGACCACGTGCGTTACATACAGCAAGCGCACGCCGCCCACCAGCAGCTGGCAATGCCGCCGGCCTAGTGTTCGCAAATCTTTCTTGCCAGTACTGCAGTTTTCGTACTACTATGGCCATTGTATGACTGCCGCGACCGAGTACGTTGACTACCCAGAAGAGTACGAAGAAATCGTCCCCGATGCATTCTTGGTGGAAGCAATAAAGGAAGGCAACGAGGTAGCATTCGAGGAACTGCACCGCCGGCACCTGGACCCCCTGCGCGATTTCATCACCCGCCAGCTGCCGCCCGAAGAAGCGGAAGAAATTGCAGCCACGGCGCTCACCGACGCCTACTTTCATATTGACACCTTGCACGAACCGGCCTACTTCAAAACCTGGTTGTACCGCATTGCCCTCAACGAAGCCGCAGCGCGCCGCCGCTATCATTCGCGTCGGCCAATCTCTGGCGCCACCATCAGTACACAGGAAGATGCCGGGTCGGACAGCACCACATACAATGTCCAGCCAGAGGATCCGGTTAACATCGAACACGAGGTTATTGGCCGCCTGACCGTCAGCGCCCTCCTTGACCAAGAGCAGCTACTGCCGTTCAGCACCCGCGTGCGCGACGTCCTGGCCTTCAGCATCCACAGCAGCATGCCGGCAATTGACGCCTGCGAACTGCACGGCCTCAGCTATGCCACGTTTCGCCAGGCGCTCTTCCGTTTTCGGCGCGATCTTCGCCAAGGCCTGGGCACCAAAGCCACGCGCGAGTGGCTGGGCCTTGCCACCACACCCTAGGGGAAATATTCGTGCGCAGCTGCAGCATTTGCTAGAATGAATCAAAGACCACTAAACATTTAGGAACATACGATGGAACAAGCTGCCGTAGACCACGCCAATACTTTCTCTGCAAAACAAAAGAAGATCGCCCTGCTGATTGTGGCATTTGCGTTTGTTATGGACTTGCTTGACTCTACCATTGTCAATATTGCCATCCCGTCCATTCAGGCAAACCTGGGCGCTAGCTACGCAACCATTCAGTGGCTGGTGGCCGGGTACTCGCTGACGTTCGCGCTGCTGCTGATTACTGGCGGACGCATGGGCGACGTGTTTGGCTACAAGAAAATTTTTATGGTGGGCGTGGCCGGTTTCACCCTGGCATCGCTGCTGACAGGCATTGCGCCCAATGCCTCATTTTTGGTGGCGGCCCGGCTGCTGCAGGGTTCTATGGCGGCGCTGATGGTGCCGCAGGTGATGTCGCTGATGCAAGTAATGTACAACGCCAAGGAACGCGCCGGTGTGATGGGCATGTTTGGTATGCTGGGCGGACTGTCGGCGTCGCTGGGGCCGATCATTGGCGGCCTGCTTATCAAGGCTAATTTGTTTGGCTGGGACTGGCGCCCTATTTTCCTAATCAACCTGCCAGTGGGCATTTTTGCTTTCATTGCCGGCTTCAAGTTTTTGCCCGACGGCAAGTCGGCCCACCCGCTGCACATAGACATCAAAGGCACCGTCATTATTATTGCCGCGCTTAGCTTGCTGGTTTTCCCGCTTATTGAGGGGCGCGACCTAAACTGGCCGCTGTGGTCGCTGGTTATGCTGGCGTCATCGGTGCCGGCGCTGCTGCTGTTTGGCTGGTACGAGGTGCGCAAAGACCGGCGGGATCACTCTGCGCTTATTGTGCCGGCGCTGTTTCGGGTACGGACGTTCATTAGCGGGCTAAGCCTGAACATTATTGTGCAGTCGGTGATGATTGGATACTTCCTGACATTCACCCTGGTGCTGCAGATTGGTCTGGGCTACAGCGCTATTCGCGCGGCGCTCACCGGCGTGCCAACGGCCGTGGGCATGACCTTGGGCTTTACGGTGCTGTCGCAGCCGCTGCTAAGGAAATTTGGCCGGGCAGTGATTGGCATTGGCGCGGCGTTCTTTTCTGCTGGGCTGGTTACCACGGCCTGGATTTTTACGCGGTACACCGTGCATGCGGCATCGTGGCAGTTTATGCCCGGGCTGCTGTGCCTGGGGGTTGGGCTGTCGCTTATAATGATTCCTATTTTCTCGGCAGCGTTGCAGGATGTAGACCCAACGCATGCGGGTTCGGCCTCGGGCATTCTGAACGCGGTGCAGCAAGTGGGTGCGGCCATTGGCATTGCTATTATTGGCGTTATCTTCTTTGGGCAGCTGACCCATGGCGCGTACCAAAGCTTTGACAATGTCTCGCCCGCGCTGCAAAAAGATCTGGCCGCCCTGCACGTGCCCGCCTTTACCCGCGAGCAAATCATCAGCCAAACCCGCGCCTGCTACCACGACCGCAGCACTCAGAAAGACTCCACCGGCGTACCGGCCAGCTGTAAACAAGCGCAGGGCAGCATGCCAAACGATGCCTTGGGCCAAAGCATTGGCACGGCCGTAACGTCCAGCGTAAAAGCCGCCAACGCGCAAAACTTTGCATTAGCGTTCCGCGCCAGTGTCATCTACGTGATCCTGCTGCTTGTGGTGGTGTGCTCGCTCAGCCTCACGCTGCCGCGCAAGCTGCGCATGACCCAAGACGCCCACGCCTAAGGCCCCTGCACCGCAGGGCCGCGCGCCCATGGTACACTACTGGTATGAATCTTCGCCGCGCACGAGTCGCCGCCTCGCTGGCCGTCCTGCTGCTGACCATCGCCGCCTTCAGCTACTACATTGCCAAGCACCCCAGCCTGCTGGACCAGCTGCGCCACATGCGGCTGTCATTGCTGGCGGTGCTGCTAGGAATGTACGTGGTGTTTACTGTTTCGCTGGTTTTTATTTTGGCAGCTTCTTTGCGCATCATTGGGGTGCGCATGCCCATGCACGAAAACTTTCTGCTAACCAGCTACTCGTCTATTGTTAATTTCTTTGGGCCGCTGCAAAGCGGGCCAGGCGTGCGACTGGTGTATTTGCGCAAAAAGTACAACGTGACCGTGCGCAATTTCATGTTTGCCACGTTCCTGTACTACGGGTTTTTTGCCCTGTTTAGCGGGCTGTTTCTAACCGTGACTGCGCTGCAGTGGTGGCAGACGGCGGGCGTCATGGCCGGCATTGTGGCGGCCTCGCTGGCGGTTATTGCACGGCAGCGGCGGAAGGTAGCCGGCGCGCACTTCTCGGCCGAGGGCATAGTGGGCCTGGCACTGGCGACGCTGTTTCAGGTGCTGGTGGTGGCGGTAATATATTTTACCGAGCTGCGCTCGGTGCACGCCAACGTTACATTTGCGCAAGCCATGACATACACGGGCGCGGCAAACTTCGCGCTTTTTACATCGCTAACGCCCGGGGCTATCGGCTTTCGGGAATCGTTCCTGCTGTTTTCGCAGCGGCTGCACCACATAGACAGCAGCCATGTGCTGGCTGCCAGCGTGATTGACCGCACGGTTAACGTGGCTTTTTTGGGCCTGCTGTTTTTGGTAACCGTGGGGCTGCACGCCCAGCGGCGGTTTAGCGCTCAGCCGCCGAGTGCACCACCGGGTTCAGCCGGCGCGCAATAGTCTGCACCGAAAACTCGCGTTCGTACAGCTGCCGCCCGGCTTGGCCAATGGCCTGTAATTCTTTGGGGTGATCGCGCGCCCAGCGGATGGTTTGCGCCAGTGCGGCAGCGTTGGCCTGCGGCACCAGCAAACAGTCCTGCTTGTCGGTAAATGCGCCCGTGGCCTTGGAGCTGCCAACCAAAACCGGTGCGGCGCAGGCCAATATTTGGTACGTCTTGCCGGTGATGACGCGCTGCGCCTGGCCAGTGTTGCCAAACGGCCCGCCCAAGCACAGGTCTGCCTGATGCATGGCCTGCGGAAACTCGGCAAACGGCAGCCATGGCTGGTACGTTATGCGTGCGCCGCGCTTGACTGCGGCGGCAACATCCTGCGCATCCCGAGTATCGCCGCCTACTATGTGAAAGGTTATAGCCTGGTCCTGCAGCGCTTGGGCCGCGTCCAACACATACCGCAGCCCATACAGCGGCTTCATGTTGCCGCAAAAAAATACCTGGAACGGCTGGCTGGTGCGCGCCGGCTTGGCAGGTTCCGGGCGAAACATTGCTTCCTCTGCACCCACCGGCAGGGCCACGTACTTGCTGCGCGGTGTGCCACTCAGCGCCGCAGATGCGTCGGCATCGGCGTCCGTGTCGGTCAAAATAGTTTGGCAGCGTTTCAGCCACCGTTTGTACAGCCCGGCTGTCATTTGCACCAGCGCATGGTGCACCACTACAGTCGGCGTCCGCCGGTAGCCTTCTTCTTTATGCATGGCCAGCGGCACCACAAACTCGTCAAACAATACCGGCCGCGGCCACGCCAAGGCCAGCAAAAACGGCAGCACCTCCTGCCCGCGAAACGTCAGCAGATACACATCCGGATGCATGCGCACGCGGGCGCGCACAATTTTCCACCAAATTTCCGGGTAGCGGGCCATGCCGCGGCGCTTGTTTTTTATAACTATAACTTCCAGGCCTGGGTCGGACGCCAAGGCCGCGCGCAGCGTCAACGACCGAACGTAGTCCGGCTGGGAAAAACACGTAATGATTGCCACCCGAATCTTTCTACTGGGCCTGCTCATGCCTCCACTATACCAGGAAACAAAAAAACAGCGTGAGGCAAAACCACCACTCAAAAGCGGCAGATGTTCTATAATGGACGCTATGGACATACAAAGCGGCACTCGCACGCCAACCTGGAAGGTGGTGCTATTGATGTTGCTGCCGTCGCGCATTGGGTTTTTGCTGTACTTTATGCTGGGGCTGGCAGTGGTGGGGCTGCATGTGCTGATGGTGACTTTGAGCGGCCAGGCCTACCCCACCGGCCTCGACGACGTCGTGCTGCAATGGTACGCCAACACCATCATCCAGCCGCTGGCCACGCTCTTCAACAACGGCACCTTCAACAACGCACTGACTATCCTGCTGTGGGGCGGCATTGGTTTTGTCATATACGAAACAATTGCCGGCTTTTCTACCAACTTTCAGGCCGTGCGCGAGGCCCGCAAAGACATCACCATGCCACAGGAAGGTGTTGTTGTCCGCCATCCGCTGGAACGCACGGTGGTCATACGTCTGCTGTGGCGGCTGTTGGTTGGCGTGCTGATCATTGCCTTTAGCCTGGGCGTGCAGCCGCTGATTCACTACGCATTTGTGAACGACGAACGGCTGATGAACGCCGCACACTTAAGCTCTGGGCTGACCCACGGGCTGATGTCGGTGGCTATATGGATGGGTGTTTTTCACATCTACGTAGTTTTGTTCCGAATGTACGTGATGCGAGTACGCGTACTGGGCAACTTCTTGTTCCGGTAGGCCTTCAGCAGTTTACAAGGTTATTCGTGCATACTGCCCCGAACGTGCTCGGCCGGTCCAAAAACGCCGGGCGCCAATCATGGAGCGTATTTTATGTCTAAAGATTCAGCATCGTACGAACCCGCGGTAGTGCATGCCACCTGGCTGCAGCCCGCGGCCGAAGCACGGCCCGGGCGTGCGCGCATCTCGCCAAAACAATGGCTGAAGCGCGGCGCGCTTGTACTGCTAGCCGTCCTGCTGCTGTCCGGCGGTTTCATTGGCTGGCAAGTGTACAAAAACGCCAGCAAGCTAGCAGGCAGCAGCAACCCGCTCAAAATTCTTAGCTCGTTCACCCCCACCACGCTCAAACAAACCAACGGGCGCATTAATATTTTGCTGGCCGGTTACTCGGCCGACGACGCCGGCCACCAAGGTGCCGACCTAACCGATTCCATCATGATCCTCAGCATCAACCCCACAGACAAATCCGTAGTCATGATCAGCGTCCCGCGCGACTTGTATGTCAACATTCCCGGCTATGGCTACAGCAAAATTAACGCCGCGTACGAGTACGGCCAGGCCGATCACTTCAGCCAGGCCGGCTACCCCGCCGGCGGCATGGGCTTGCTGGAAGATGTGATCAGCCAAGACTTTGGCGTGCAGTTCAACTACTACGCGCTCATCAATTACACCGCGTTCAAACAAGCCGTCGACGCCGTGGGCGGCGTAACCGTCACCATCCAAAGCACCAACCCAAGCGGCTCGTACGATCCCAACGTGGGGCTGAAACTTCCCAACGGCACCTACACATTAAACGGCGACCAAGCGCTCAGCCTGGCCCGCGCCCGCGGCGACGGCACTGGCTCGTATGGCTTTGCCAGCGGCGACTTCGACCGCACGCACCACCAGCAGCAGTTGCTGATTGGCCTGAAAAATAAAGCTTCCAGCGCCAGCGTCATCTCGAACCCGCTCAAAATTGGCGCGCTGGCCAGCAGCATTGGCAACAATGTCAAAACCGACCTAACCATTGGCGACATGGAAACACTGTACACCAAAGTAAAAGGCATTGGCGCCGGCAGCATCACCAGCGTCACGCTCAACAACTACCACGACACCGACTACTTGCGCAATTACACCACCGACAGCGGCTCGTCCGCCCTCATCCCCGCCGCCGGCATGGACAACTACACCGACATCCAAACACTCATCAGCACGCTCCTTACCCCAGCCACTACACACACCAACTAGCCCTGCCTCCGCCCCAAAACCCAATCCACCGCCAGAAAAACCAACGATACACCCACGCCCGCAATGCCTACGACAAACACTTCATTGCTCCATCCCAAAATTCCCAAACGATCTTGATTAAGATGAACGCAATGGTTGACGAACTGGCACATTGAATCAATCTGAAGCATACGGTGCCCATACGTTCGTTTCATAAGCATCCCTAGGACCGTCACGAATGTGAAGATAACCAAACCGAGTGCAAAAATGTTTCTCGGCGGCGCTGTTTGAGTCTTGTGAGTCTCCATATGCGTACTATATATCAGTCTTTGTGGGCGGTGGGCTTGGGGATGGGGGTGCCCTGGGTGGTGGTGTTGGCGGACCATGTTTTGATGGTTGCGGGTGTCCATAGGCTGGCGGGCCCTTGGGCGCCGGCGGGCATGGTGTTGCCTTCTATGTCGGCGTTGTCGGTGCTTTTGTCCAGGAACGAGAAGGCGCCGCCGGCAAGGTAATTGCTTTTGACAACCAGGCCGGAAATGTCAGCCTTGCCAGTAGCCAGGTTTTGGACAAGGAGCGCGGCAGTGGTGCGCTGGCCGTCCATGGTGGCGTCGATGTAGTTGCGTACCAATGCGACGTTGGTGCCGCCGTGGGTTACGAAAACGCCGGAGGGGTGCGGATCGCTGGCAGCGTATAGCAGGCCGTGAACCCAGTTGCCGTCCAGGACGGAGCCGGGGCCGACAATGTCGATGCCGTGGGGCTGACCGGAAATGTCATTGCGATACAGTTGGTAGGCGGCGTGATCGGAAACAATTAAGCCGTTGCTGGAACGCTGCGGAAACGCTTTGCCCGATGGCCAGCGCAGTGTCGAGTCGGCCACGTACACCATCGGGTTGCCCGTGGCGTTACTGGCATATACGGCGTATGGGTTGGCGGCAGTGCCACCGCCTTCTATGACCGAATTGGTGATGGTCAGCTTGCCGCTGCCCGCCCACGCCAGGCCGCCCTTCACGTACACGTGGTCCAGCGTGACGTTGGTGCCGTTGCACGCCACGCCCGCGACGGTGGCAATACAGCCGGCGGGCGTGCCAAACTTTAGGTCGCCAATATTGCCTTGGTAGCCGACAGTGCCGGGCTTTGCATAGGTGCCGCCGCTGGGGGAACCGCTGGTGCTGGCCGTAGCGGCACTGGTACTGGGCACTGTGGCGTCGGCGCCCGCCGTGCTGTCGATGACAATGTGCGCCGCCTTTGGCATTGTCCATTTTTGCGCAGCCGTGCCGTTGCATACGTACAGCCACACCGGGTTGCCGTCGCGGGCTCTGGACCATTGATCATCCAGGCATAGGCCGGCGCTAGCACTCACAATGCTGCCCCCAGGGCCCACGCGCCACTGCTGCGCAGCCGTGCCGTTGCATTGCCATAGCCATACCGGTGTTCGGGCTGCGGTACCGCCATATTTGGCGTCCAGACAATATTTGTCTGTCAACCGAATGGTGCCGTCGGCCTGCACGGTCCACAGCTGGGCGGCTGTGCCGTTGCACCCAAACAGCTGCACCTTGTTCTTGTTTTTCAGATGGCTGCCGCGATTGTCCAGGCACTTGCCGCCAATGCCTTTAATGGGCCCGGCAGCGCTGTTTGCCATGCTAACCAGCACGGTCACGGTGCCAACAATGGCAAATGCCAGCACAAACATACCCACGCCCAGCCGCTTGCCTCTAAACCAGCGCAGCTGGCGCGCAGACGTCGTGCGCCTGCTTCCAGCTTTTGCTATCTTGGAAGTTTTTCTAGCAAACCGTGCAGACATACCAACCTTTTCGTTACAGCTTACGCTTCACTATAACAGCCCGCCTGCGCGCGGCAAAGCTACACACTCATTGCCCGATAAAACGCCACGCGTTTGTACCGCAGCGTGCCTGGCTGGTACTTGGCGAGCCAGCTATCGTCCGGCTGCAGGAACAGGCTGGCTTCTTCCTGCGCGGTATTGCCCGGGTGGCTTTCGTATATGGAGCGGAAGTAGTAGTGGTTGAAAAGCCGGTTGAACTCGGTGAAGTAAATGTCGGCCACGCGCTTGTTGCCCTTAACAATCATCATGTTTTCGTCATTGTTAACGGTTGATGACTCGCTGAAGTTGGCCGAGCCGCTGACCACAATCGGCTGATCGCCCAGCGGGTCCACCAGCAAAAACTTGGAATGAATGTACATGACGTGCTGGTTCAGCTTCAGCAGCGCCGTATTCGTTTCTTTGGTCCAGCGGTACAGCGGGTCTTTGATGTACGAGCCCCAGGCCTCATACACATTGTTTTTGGCTGTCAGCTTCACAAACGTTTTAGATTTTGACGCCGGCTGGTCCGGCTTTTCCAGCAGCAAAAACGTCAGGTGGTCTTTGGGCGTATTGTTCTCTAGCGCCGTTTTGAAAACGTCGGCAACGCCAAAGGCCAGCGTAATAGCCGCGTACGTTTTTGCGCTATCCAAAAGTGCGGCGTAGGCCTGCAGCATGGCGCCAGTAGTGCGCGGGCTGAAAATGGGCGTGGTGCTGGGCGGCAGCTGGTGAATGGCCGGCGCTGTTATGTCTTGCCGCAGGGCCACCACGGCTTGCTTGTATGCCTGGTTCTTTTGCAGTTTCTGTGCGCGGGTATCGCCAGCCTGGCCGCCGGGATCTTGGCTGAGCAGTTGCCAGTACTGCTGGTAGGCCTTGGCCGTATCGTGCCGCCGCACCCAGTGGCCAACGTTTGTTTGGCCGAAAATGCCGCCCTCGGAAACATTGGTAGACCCCGTCCATACCGCCGTAGGCAGCTGCGCACTGCCCTTCAAAAACACAATAAACTTGTTGTGCTGAATATCGTCCGGGTTGGCTTCACGCTGGATGATATGCCCCGCGCCAATGTGCGCGGCCTTGATGGCCTGCAGGTTGTCGGTGCGCGGGAATTTCTGCGCGTTGTTTTTGGCGTCGATAATAATACGCACCTGCACACCGCGGTCAATGGCTTGTTTGAATGCATCCACCACGGGCTGGTAGTGAAACTCGTACATGCAGGCCAGCAGCGTGTCACCCTTTTGAGCCTGGGAAATAAATGCCAGCAGCGCGCGCTCCAGGTCGCCACCCAGCCAGTCAAACATCTGCTGGCGCAGGGTTGGGTCCTGCACATTGTCCGGCGCTTGGTCGTGGAACCGGCGCGCAAACGCCTGGCTGCTGGCTACGCCGCGGTTGAAAAACACGTCTTGTTCGTTGGTTGGACTGTGCAGCGGCTCGGCAACAATATCAATGGGGACGGGCGGTGCCGAGTGATCAATCTTCCCAGGTTTACCCTTCAGCGGATAGAAGTAATACGTGTACTTGTGCTCTGGGCGCGCCGTAAAATCGTCCCACACAAAACTTTGCACCGGCTGGTCATACGTGCTGACGGCCGTGTGCTGGTCTGGCAATGGCGACGTTTCTTTAAAAACTTTGAAGCCCGGCATAAACGCCCGGTGGCCAGCCGTATGGTCCTGCCGCTCCACGGCAAAGCCCAGCAGCCCCTTCGTATCTGCGCTGTCAAAATCAATAGCAAACGACACCACGTGCGTGCCGCTTACCGCGTACACTTTGTAACCGCTCTTTCGTTCAGACACAAACCGCATGGCGCCCCCCTTTTTTTTGCTTACTGAGGCATTCTACCAGAATGATACAGGCTAGCTCAAAGACTGCAGGCCAAAAACAACCACGGCCGGCTTGGCGGCTCCGCTGGTGGTGAACGTGTAGGTGGGCGTTGTGCCAGAGCTGGCCAGTGCCGCACTACCCACGCTCAGTGCAGAAAACGGCAAAGCGCTGGGGTTTGCCTGGCTGGTCAGGCCTGAACCGCTTAGGTCAAATGTAGCGCCCATAATGTTTATTGCCAGGCTAAACAACAGGTCTTTGCTGCCGGCAAACGTAGTAGCGGGCGTCGTAAATGTGGTGTTGGATAGCACATAGGCAGTTTTGGCGAAGCCCTCTACCTCAATCTGTCCGCTCATAACGGCCACCACGCCCATAACGTCAAAGCCACCCGAGGCAGGTATGGTCACATTCTTGCTGCCATTGCTGGTCACGGGCACTGTGTACGCGCGCAAAATTCCATTGCCGTTGCCGTCCACCGCGTCTGTGCCAATTTGCGTCAGCGTGCCAGCGGTGCTGGTGGCAGCCGGCGCCGAGTTGTTGTCGGTGAAGTATACGATCAGCAGGGTGTCGCCGGCCAGTGTCGTCCCGGCAGTTGTTGAAATGGTCTGCGTGGTGGTGGCGCCGTTGGCAGACTGCAGCACTTCTTTAATAGTTGGCGTGGCCAGCGGGTGCGGGTTGGTAATGACAGCGCCGCTGGCATTTAGGTTGTTTGTCCACGTGGCTACAGGCGGAATAGTGTCGTTCAGGCCAAACTCGCCGGTGTATATGGGGCCAAAGTCGTTATTGGTAACACTTGCGTTGTGCAGGCGGTAGTTCAGACGCAGGTGGTATAGGCCGGACTCAAAGTGGTTGTTGTTGATAACTGGTGTGGCCAGCGGCGTGGCCAAGTCGTTGGTGGGTGTGCCGCAGGTCATTGCCGAGTTCATGGGCGTGCCGATGGTGGACAGCGTGCGCTCAATACGGCAGTGCTCCACGGTGAAAAAACTGGCCGCGGTGGTAATGTTGAAAATTTGAATGCCGTCGCAGTGCTGCGACTCGTCCACAAATGCCAGGTCGTGCACGTAGCACTGGGAAATAATTGCGTCTGTGGCGCTGGGCTGGGACTCCATGTGAATGCCGTCGCCGGTTCCGGACACATCGCAGCGCCGGGCAACCAGCCCAGAGTCGGACGAAATGCCATTCACCTGCGCGGCACCGCTGCTGGCATTGCCAACCACGGTGGTGTCGGTGATGGTTAGCACGCCGTGCCCGGCGCCGTTAACGGTTACCCCGAAAAAATCGCCAGGGTTGGAGTAAACTCTGCAGTTGGTCATGGTCGGGTTGTTACCCTGAAAGACAACCGAGCCGTTTATGAGGTAGTGGTCGATGGTCACGTTGTTGCCGTTAACCACCAGCGCGCCGGTATCCCACACTGCCGACCAGCCGCCGGGCAATGGGTCGCCATTGTTCAAAACAGTTAGGGCTGCTTCGGAACCCAGGTAGCCTACCCGGCGGCGGCTGGCCCGCACGCCTGCGGCCAGCTGCCGAAGCACAGGTTCGGCAATAGCCATGCGGCGGCTGCCGCGGGCGCCTATCACGCCAGGTCCCCGGCTAGCACCCACTCGTTCGTAGCCCGCTTGCGCAGCGATAGCGTCGAGTATTGGGTACGAGCCGAGAGCAGGTTGTTCGCCGAACGAATCGTCACGCCGGCGCCAGCAGCAACAGTCAGCACGCCCGCGCCGTACTGCAACAGTTCAATAACCGTGCCGGTTGGAAACGCTACCGAACTATTCGGCGGCACGGTCACCGTTACCGCGCTTGCCGAGCTGCACTCAACAGCCGTGCCCGCATCTGCCAGTGCCAGTGTGTACGACGTTCCGGCCTGCACCGTCGCCGTCACCAAAGCCAATGTTGCAATGGTGCCCAGCTGCGTCTGCACCGTAGCGTCAAGTTTACCAGTCGAAACAATCCCGTCTTTCAGCGTCCCGTCAGTCTGAAATGTCTGAACCAAAAAGTCATTCAGAATGTTACCCCAAGCGCCAGAGTCTTGTCCAGGTATTGGTAAACGTGCCATGCCAAAATAATAACAGAGATATTGGGAAAGCAGAAGCATGTTCAGGCGCAAACACTTGCCGGGGAAGCCGGCTATGCGCCGGCCGAAACGGCTGGGAGTTCTTTTCGGGCAACTATTAGCACCCGGTGCTGCGGCACGCAAATGCCTCGCGGCGTCATAAGGGCGTGCGCTGCTTCGTCTAGGTCCCCGGCATCCTGCGCTATGTTGAAGCCACGGACTACTGGCGTGTTTTCCAGCAGCAGCTTCAGGCCTTCGCGCGTATAAAATGTGTCCCATGTGCCTTCGCGCGCCAAGAGCACCGTAAACCGCCGCGCATACGACGCCTGCAAGTTCCGCAGGCGCTCGCCCGGGCGCAATTCAGATAGCTGGCCCCGCGGCCCGTCTTTGTCGGAACCGAAGAAAGATTTCAGCCGCGCCTTGTCCTGTTCGCCCAGCTTTTCCAGTATCAGGTGGCCGCCTGGTTCCAGCACCCGATACGCTTCATCCGGGCTGTCACCTGCGGCCAGCATGCTTGTTAACAGGTCGAACGACTCGTCGGGCACTGGCAGGTTTTCGGCCCGGCCATCTATAATGTGCACGTTCCGAAGCGCCAGCCGGCCAACGTGCGACATGGCCCGCGCGCGCATGGATGGGCTGGGCTCTACTCCCACAATTTCCCGGACGCGCGGCGCAAAGGGCAAAATTTTCATGGCCGTGCCGCAGCCAATATCCAGTATCCGGCTATCCGGGCCTGCCGCAGCGTCAATATACGCCGCAAGGTCCCAGGGCCGCGGGTCCTCGGCCACCCCGCGTGCCAGCGGAGATTCATATGCTGGTTCATACGGCTTCTGTTCCATGACGATACCCACCTTTTATATCATTACATTTCTGAAGTGTGGCGGCGTTTCCTAAGCGTAGCGCGCAGCCAACGAGCCCAGTACCGCGTCAACCCGAATGCCAAAGTGCCGCTCATTCAGCTCGTGCACAAGATCGTCGGCCGCTTCTATAATACTGCGGAATGGCGGGACAATTTCCTTGTCCAAGTCTGTCCACCGCTGCAAAACATTCATAGCTGCCGCGTTGCCATCGTGCTGCCTGCCGTCAAACGAGCTGCCGCCGCCAAACGACCGCACATTGTTTTTCCCAGCGTCCGAGTTCACCACCCCCAGGCGCTTGGCAATTTCATCCCGATAGCCCTGTTCTGTAAACCAGCGGTTATAGTTGACGCCCAGCGGCTGGCCGCCGGTGTCCTGGGGGCCGGCATCCAAATGCCCGGCGGATTCTGCCCAAACGGCGGTGGTCTCTGCCGGGTCCAGTGCCTTCAGGCGCGTGTTGGACTCTTTTTCCAACGCCTGTTGAATGGTCAGGCGGCTGGCCATGAGGTTGTAAAAATCGCGCACCACCACTATGTCGCGCGTTGGCACGCCTGTTGCCGTTTCCTGCAAGTCGGTGTAGGCCGGCGCTTCCAAACGCCGGCTGTAGGCAAGGTCTTCGTAGTTTACAAACAGCACTTCGCCTTTGGTGTTTTTGGCATCGTTCAGCACATCGCTTCCGCGCAGCACACGCGGCTGGCTGCCGTCTTCTTCTATGTGCGCCTCGTACACACTATTGACGTGCGCCGTTGGATACCCCGTGCTTTCATAGCAGCCCTGTAGCCAGCCTATAACCGCGTGGTGCCCACCGCGGCGCAACGCAAATACCTGATGAATGGCGGAAAGTTCCGGGCTGCCGGATTGCGTCATTTCTTGTTGTTCGGCCATAAAATCAAAGATCCCCTTCTTACATTTTTTGGACAAAATAAAAAAGCCCCGCAACATTCTACTGGCAGTCCCGTTGGCACTGCAAGCCCAAATGCGGTAGCCCAAAAACCGAAGGCTGGCGGGGCCCTCGGGCATGCTATTCTAAGTTCGATAACCGATGCGGCATATCACTACGCCAAACAGGAGACCACCCATGTTCATCCGAAAACCCCGAACCCACGCGCGTCTTGTCCACCAAACCGTAACAACCGTGAACGGCGGCCCGCATGTTGGGCGCGACCACTTTCGCCGTACCGACAACATTGGCGAACCTGTGGCGCTGGACCCGCAGCGCCAGGCACGGCTTACCTGCGAGCTGGAACGCTGCCAGCGCACGTACAACCTCCGCGTACTCTCAGCCAAAGAGCGCAGCACCATTGCCTTGCGACGGCTGCTGGTGATTATGGGCGTGCTGGTTGCCGGCTCGCTCATTGCCCAGCTGGGCACATGGCTGTATGACATTGGCCAAAACTCCCAGGCACTCAGGGTTTTGGGCGGCGGGATGACGGGCGGCGGCGTGGTGCTGAACCTTCTGCTGTTGCTGTGGCTGCTGATGACATTCTGGTTCTGGCCGCCGCGCTACACGCTGGATCCCGTGTCCACAGCCGATGCGTCGCCGTCACCAACGTCAGATGTCCGCCCTGCGCACACCGTTACGCTGGTTTCGGCTCCAGCAGCACCCCGTTCTTCGAAACTGAAGGCTCGGTAGACAGGTTGCGATTCCAGCAGCATGGCCTTCGTTCGCCGGATCGCAGCTTTGACATTGCAACTTCTATCCGTCGGTTGCGCGTTTCCTGCCGGCTGGTTGCGCGCGTCCAACGAATCCACTCCCAGCGCGCCATCGGCGTAATTTTCGTCCAAAGATCACGCGCCTGCTCGTCGGCTGCCAGGGCTTTCTGTATATCCGCGGGCACTTCGGGCTCCGGCCACACTTTGGACGGCTCAATGGACACGCGTACCGTGTCGCCCGCTTCTGCGTGAGCGCCGTGGCGCAGCTTGTCGTCCATTTTCAGCCAATGGCTCCATTTGCCGTCCGGCTCAAGCGGCATTTGAAAATGAAAGCCGTTGATGTTTCCCTCAACCATTGTCTGGCCGCGCGATGGCAGCTTTGCACTGGCAGCTTCTGGCAGCCGCAGAATGGTCCACGTGCCAATGGTAAACAGTTTGGCTTCAAAGCGTATTGCTGACATTACGTTCGTTACCCAACTTACGCTGCTGCAATGTGAATAAGGTTGCCGTCAGGGTCATTCAGCTGGAAAAACTTCACGCCCGACCCAGGCCCGTACAAGTCATCCATAATGTCACCCACTTTGACGCCCTTGTCGCCAAGCTCTTTATGGGCAGACGCTACGTCGGAAGTTGCAAAGTACAGTGTCATAACGCCAGGCTTCATATGCTGGTGGTGCGTGGTGAGGGTAATGGTAACGTCGCCCTCCGGCGCGTTCAGCGACACCCACCAGTTGTTATCATCCTGACGGTAGTCCTTCACCACCTTCAGGCCAAATGTATCCGCATAAAATTCTTTGGCTTTTGGCATGTCGTTCACTGCCATTTGGAACATTGTCAGTTTGTTAACTACTTGCATATACTACGCCTTTCTATTGCGATATTAAGAACATTGCCGTATAATCAACTTACTTGATATTAAAGCTACTGTCAAACGGAAAACCTGTTATGGATGCAAAAAAAGACCTGGAGAAGCAAGTACTGTTGGCCGCGCGAGACAACGGCATCAGCTCTGTATTGTTTCGTAACGCCATAGGTAGAAAGCTTGGGCTGAACATTACCGATTCAGAGTGCCTAAGCCTGCTGACCATCAAGGGCATTTCCACCCCCACAGAGCTGGCGCGCTACACCGGCCTAACCACTGGCTCGACAACGGCCATGCTTGATCGGCTGGAAAAAGCCAAGTTCATTAGACGCAAACCAAACCCCAAAGATCGGCGCGGCGTACTCATTGAAATCAACATGCAATCGGCCGCAACGGTCGGGCCGTTGGTTGCTGGTGTTCAGAAAGCGCACAGCCAGCTCATAGCCAGCTACTCCAGCAAGGAGCTTGAAACCATCGCAGATTTCCTCGCCCGTTTTACGACAAACGTGCAGGAGCACACGAAAAAGATCGAAAAAGATCTTGCCTAAAACTAGGCGGCTTGTCTACGCGAGACCGGGCCCTTGCCCACCATCATAGCCGCGCCGGCCGCCAGCGAGCCAGCCCAAGCCGTTTGCCGAGAAACCCGCAGTGCCATTTGCTCTCGTGCTAAAACCGCTTGCTGAAACGCTTCGGGGTCGTCAGCCGCCCCATGCATAGCCACCAGGTCGCTCCAGGCCCGGGCGCGCATCCGCACCGCCACTCCATTGCCAACAACAGCAACGCCAGATTTTAGTGCAGATGGACCGGGGACGTACCGGGCGGCCAGGGTGTTTGCCGCGTCCTTTATATTTTCATTTACCATAAAGTAGTCCTGCCCAGAACCAGGCACAAAGCCCGTGTTATATGCCGCTGGCGCAAGATCGTTCAGTATGTGCGCGTTCACTCCCTGCCAGGCAAGCTCTGCGTCGGTGCGGCGCTGGTCGCCCAAATCAAAAAGATGCTGCCATGCCGGTGCCACGCGCTCGCCATTCAAACCGCCGCGCAGGGCGTCGAAAAATAATCGCCCGAACTCGCAGGTAAGCGCCGCCAGCCGTTTGGGGTTTTCAAACTGGTGGTTGGCCTCGGCAGGACCCTCCGAAAGCGTACCCTTCACAGAGTCGGTCATGGTGGTGTAAATTTCAATAAACGGCGTCACGCTGCCCAGCCCCGCGGCATCAAGATGCAGGCCAACGTACCCCAGCTGCCTTCGAAAAGCAGGCACGGTGGCTGGATCGGTTGCAAGCACCTCGGCAAGATTCCTTGGTTCGGGTTCAGCGGGCAGGTCTAGAAATTCGGGCGGGGAGGTCATCTTAGTACAGTATTTTACGCCATGCCGCAAAACATACAAGTAGCACAACCACGCCCTAAAACCACGAATGTTTCAGGCACCCTCACCGGCACGCAGGCTAGCACTTTACGGCGCGGCTTCAAAAAGGTCCGGGTACTTTTGTAGTAAGTCCGAAAAGGTGGTAACGCCCTCGGCGGCCACCCTTCGCCTTTCATCTAGTACTGTCTGAAACTTTGCGGCCAGCTCTTTGTTCCGCTCAATATTCGCATCGGTTGTTTCCGGCAGCCCTTCGTTGGGCGACGCCGCAACAATAACTTCTATTGGTTCCTTGCGAAATAACCTGACCGCAATAAGGTTGTGCCCATCAATGGCCACCAGGTTGCCATTCTCGTCCTTTCGCACAAGCGGCGCGGGCGGCAATTTGTCATCCTGGCCGCTGGCAATGCAGGCGAAAATGTACCGAACCGTCTTTTCTTTTAGAAAGTCCTGCGAGGGTAGAATTTTTTCAGGGGATACTTGCATATGCTGGCTGATCATCCAGCAATAGTATATACCACTTCGCGGATTGCGCTGTCGGTGGGGACGGTGTGGGTCAGCAGGTAGTACCAGTTGAAGCCGCAGCAATAGTCAACAATGGCAGACACGTTGCGGCCGCGGAGCTCGCCCCGGCGTTGGGCACGCTTCAAAATATCCATCAAAATATCGCGCCGATGCGGAATGTACGACTTGTTAAAAAATGCCAGCGCCCGTGGGTCGGACTGAATCTCGGCCAAAATACTGCGGTACGTTTCGCCGCTGACCGTGTGCTGCCAGTCTTCCCATAAAATACTAAACCACTGGGTAACTTCCCGCCTGGTTGATCCAACGTCTTCAATCTTCAGCAGCTGCGAGGTCTCGCGGTCAAACAGTTCAATGAGAATAGCTATTTTGTTTGGCCACCAGCGGTAAATGGTGGGCTTGCCGGCGCCGGCGCGCTTGGCAATGCCTTCAATTGTCAGGCCGCCATAGCCTTTTTCTTTCAAAATTGCGGCGGCGGCGTCAATAATTGCCGCGTGTGTGACGGTGTTGCGAGAGCTTGTGGTGGGTTTGACATTGTTCATAATGATTGACGTTACGGAACGTAACGTTATACTATCATACCAAGGCACTAAACTAAAACGGAAGGACCAACCATGGCCGCTACTTCACCAACAACAGTAACGCGCGCGCTGCTAACCGGCGGCATGATCGCCGGCCCCTTGTATATTGGCGTCGGGCTTGTTGAAGGGCTTACCCGCCGCGGGTTCAGCTTTCTGCATCACGATCTAAGCGTGCTAGCCAATGGCAGCTTGGGCTGGATTCATAGCATGCTGCTTGTTGTTAGCGGCTTGCTGACAGTGGCCGGGGCGGTTGGCATGCGCAATGTCATACGCGGCCGCAAGGGCGGCACCTGGGGCCCGCTACTGCTGGGCGTGTACGGCCTGGGCCTTGTTGGTGCAGGCTTTTTCAAGGCCGACCCCGCCAAAGGTTTCCCGCCCGGAACGGCCGCAGACGCGCACGCAGTAAGCACGGCCGGGCTGCTCCACTTTGTAAGCGGCGGCGTTGGTTTTATTGGTTTGATCGCGGCTTGCTTTGTCCTTGCTAAATACTTCAAGGCTGCCGGGGATGGGGCATGGCGCACATTTTCAATATGCACGGGCGTCTTTTACTTCCTGGCATTCTTTGGCATTGCCATGGGTTCGCAGCAAAACGGCGCCGCGCTCGCCACGGTTATCATTGCCTTCACCGCCGCCGTCATACTTGGCTGGGCCTGGGTTACCGCAACGTTGGGCCGGCTAAAGAAAGGTGCGGCATAAAACCATGAAGTTTCACACCACCGTTCTTACTGCCGGCGCCACCGCTACCGGCGTAAGCGTGCCAGAAGAAATTGTCTTGGGCTTGGGCGGCGGCAAACGGCCACTGGTTCGGGCGACCATAAACGGCTACACCTACAGGAGCGCCATTGCGCCTCGGGGCGACCGCTACATGCTCAGCATTAGCGCCGCCGTTCGCGCCGCAGCCCACGTAGCTGGCGGCGATGAAATTGATGTTGAACTAGAGCTGGACACCCAGCCGCGCGAAGTCACCGTACCGCCGGAGCTAGCCAAAGCCCTGGCCGCCAGCCCAAAGGCCAAGGCGATTTTCGACAGCCTATCCTACAGCAAAAAAACGCTGCTCACCGCCCCCATTGAAAACGCCAAAACTGACGAAACCCGCACGCGCAACGTCGAGAAAGCCATGAACGCCCTACGGGAAAAGTAACGCTTGCTCTGCCAGTTTTTTGGCAGCTTCCAAAACGTCGTTTGCGTTGTCTTCTGTCACTTCAAATACCTTGAAACACGACCGTTTCTCGGCGGCAGAAGGTTCTTCCAACAGGCTTTGCTGCCTCCGGAATAACTCCTGGAAAGTGGCGCCGCCGTGCGGGCTAATGTCTAAAATGCCCGTGTGCCTGTCGCCGGTTTGGATGCGCTGCAATGCCTGCGCTTCGCTCACTCTAAATATCAGCAGAACCACCCGTGCGCACTTGCTTTTGGCTATGTCGTAGTACGACTGGCGTATGACGCGCTTGGGGTGAGCCGCGGTGGCAATAACGCCGTAGCCTTCCCCCAGCGCATAGCCGGTTACAAGCTGGGGTATCAGCAGGCGCAAGTCCGGGTCCTGGGGCGTGCGTTTGGCAAGCACTGCTGGATCGGTCCGAAGGTTGTTGTAGTTTTCTTTTATGAACTCGTCAACCACATCGTTATCAACATGAATGAAATGTGCCGGCTGACCCAAAGACGCGCGCAGCCGCGCGCCAAATGTCGTTTTGCCGCTATGCGTCGGCCCACATGTCAGAAATAGTATACTCATGCAAGTTCCCGGGCGGGCAAGCTACCTGTCCTGCTTTTTAATAACGGCGATGCCATCCAGCTGCCTCAGCGTACCGTTCTTGTTGCGCATGAATGCCAGGGCGCTCTTTTGAACAGACGCCGGCATCTCGTCCCACGGTTTGTTCAGGTAGAACTCGATGATTGCAATGGTGTCATCCAAACTTTTCTGCAGCGGCACTACCAGCGTCGATGCCGCCACATGCCGCGTAACCTGCAGCTGCGAACGCTCCGGCAAGGCAGCCAAGACATCATCAAGTGTTAAAGCCTTGAATGCCTTGCCGAACAGCAGCGGCTTGAACGCCATTTTAAAATCGTACGCGTCGTCATGTTCACGCAGCACAACTATCAGCACGCCATCGGGCCGCAGCAGCGAAAGCGCCCTGGCCAGCTGCTCCGTCCAGGAGGCGCGAGGAATGTGGTAAAACAAGTGGGACATGACAATAACGTCAAAACGCTGAGCAGTTACAAAGCCTTGCAGGTCGGTGTTTGTGGCGTGCAGGCGCGCGCCTGGGAACGTCTGCCTGAAGCGGTGTTCAAGCTGTTCGAACAAGTCGTTACTTGGCTCAACCAAGTGCAGCGTCACGCCAGCCGGCAGCTCGGTCTTCGCCAACGCCCGCTGCAGGTATTCGCCATTGCCGGTTCCAACGTCCAGCACATGCGACCGCTCGTGAAGCACCTGTTGCAAAAGCGCGGCTAGCTTGGCTGCAGATTTTTCTTTCTCGTCTGTATACCGCAGAAATGTCTCAAAGGGTGTTTCGTCCTTCTTTTTCTTATACTCAAAGCCGGCGGTACTCATAGGGCAATTATACCGTTCTTGTTCGCATAGTTTGCAAAATAAAACTTCCGGAGCTGGGGCGCCGGAAGCATGGGTTGCGGATGTTTCTGGGGGGGTACTATCACGAAGGGGCTGCTGGGGTCTGTTTGGTGGGTCACGCTTTTCGCGTGGCTTCACTCTGACAGACGCCAGGCAGCTCCCTCCGGGAATCTTTATGCGAACGCTTGTTTTCGCGTTTGCTATCGACAGGTTCCCTCTGCCGTCCTAAAAGGTGGGTCGTCGTTACGACGCCTTGCCGTACTGCGCCTGCATGCTGAGCGCCCACAGGGCCGCCATGTGCAGCAGCGCCCCATAGACCGTGGCCTGGTCGAAGTGGCCCTGGACGCCCGATGCCGCGCCGGCGAAGGTGCGACGCATCCAGCCTCGGCGCTCGGTCTTGACGTGCGCGACGTAGTAGACGGCACCCGTGTATCGCTGGGGCCCGTCCGGGATGTCGGTGTCGTACTCGCCGTACGCGACGATCGAGTCCACGCAGTACTCCAGTGCGGTCGCCAGCTTGCCCGTCTCGGGGTCGATGTTGGCGGCGAACTTCTCCGCGTCCGGTCCGATGCCGCGTCGGCCTCCTTCGTGCCAGCGACGGTCCTCCACGTAACCGACCGTGATGATGAGGCTGTTGCCGTTGGTCACGCCGGCGGCCACATCACGCCGGAAGGACGCCTCGGCGGCATCCAGTCCTCTCTCTGCGATGCCGGCATCGTCGAGGGCGCCGAAATCCACTCGCGGCTCCAATGATGACACGTTCCCTCCAAGGATTTGCTCGATTGAGACAAACTATATTCTACAATATTTCTTCCCACAAGTCACACACAAGGACGAAAACCCCGGCCCAGGCTTACGACATGGCGGGAGCTAGCCCAGTCCCAGCCCAGCTAGGATACACCCAGCTCAAATTTAGCTTGAACCACCCTCTTGCCATGTACAATCTCAATCAGGTAGACAGCAGAAGCAACGCGCCCGCTGCCCGGCGCAAACTGCACGCCCGGCCTTTCGGTAACGTGCGCCTTATGGTTGTCGCCAATAAATTCCGGGTATTGGTACTTGGCCTTGCAGCCGTTAAGCAGTTCGCGCAGGCTGTTATGCAACTGCTTTTCGGCTGGGCTGTCAACCATGTGCGCCGTGACCTTCTTCGGCCCTAGGGTCATGGTCTCACCAAAAAGCAGATGGACGGCACCAGCTTTCGCAAAAAGGGGCCGAACCCGCCTGGCCAAGTCCTCCGGCGCCAGGTCCGACAAAAATCGGCTCATAAGCGTTAGGTGTGATGGCAAGTCGTCGTACACCCCGCCCACTTCCAATGGCACAATTTCTAGCGTAAAAAGATACAGCCGCTTCATAGCCTCACTATAACAAAAGAGAGCGCAGCCCAAAGATACATTCTCTTTTTGTATATCCGGCAACGGCGACCGCAGTCCCTCTATTTTACCATCGATGACAGGAGCGAACCACTCGCCAGATAAAGGTGGAGGCCAAATTCATGTATACTAAACCTATGAAATACGCCTATCTGTACCTCCCCAGTCAAATGGCCGATTGGGAGCCAGGGCTTGTGATTGCCGAGCTAAATACGGGCCGGTTCTTTAGGGAAAAGGGCAAGCGTCTGCCCGTAAAAACATTCGGAGTCACGAAGGAAAAGATAGTAACCATGGGCGGGCTCACAATAGCGCCCGAATTAACTATTGATGAAATCGATCCCACCAATGCAGCTCTTCTCCTCTTACCTGGTGGCAGCGACTGGCAAAACCCTAGGCACACAGCAGCGCTCAAAAAAGCCGCCGAATTCTTAGAGACTGGCGTGCTCGTGGCGGCAATCTGTGGCGCCACCGAAGCTATGGCAAGTGCAGGCATGCTCGATGACCGACCGCACACTAGTAATAGCCTCGAATACCTCAAAATGGCTTTTCCAAAGTACAAAGGCGAGAAATACTACCAGCAACTGCCAGTTGTCGTAGATGGCAACCTCATCACCGCCAACAACACGGCAGCAGTAGAATTCGCCTACCACATCCTGGACAAGCTTGATGTATTTTCCGAGCGCACGCTTACTGCATGGCGGCAACGCTTTGAAACCCATGATCCAAAATACATTCTGGAAATTTTAAATTCTTTACCAAAATAAATTGCCACAAAAAACATGGCTTCGCGAAGCCATGTTTTTCAAATACTACTTTGGTGACCCCACGGGGATTCGAACCCCGGTTGCCGGGATGAAAACCCGGTGTCCTAACCATTAGACGATGGGGCCGCGGTGTGGCCGCCGATAAAAGGGCGGCTGCGGCGTTTTGTAACTTGCATATTGTACCACAACAGGGGCCAAAAGGAAATCCCCGCGTTAGGTGCGCGGGGATTTCGAAGTGTTTGAGAGCGGTCAGTCAATGCTCGTTACTTGGTACTGTAGCATAGTTGCGGAGCAAAGGCTATCGCTTATCCACAGGTTCGTTACTACTGCTTGTGGCTGGCGCTCAGGCGGCGGCGCAGGAACAGGCGGTGAGCAACGGCGCCGACAATGGATGCGCCTACGAAGATGCCGACAACTTGGCCTGGGCCGGTGTTGGGCAGCTCGGTGGTGGCAGCAAGTACTTGCGGCGTAACGGGCTGACATTCGCTGGCGCCTTTGGCGTAAACCTGGCCGCTAGGGCTGGTGCAGGTTTCACACTGTGCAGAGCCCTTGGGGTACACTTGGCCGGAAACCGAGGTGCAGGTTTCGCACTGCGGCGAACCAACCGGGTAGGTTTGGCCAGTGGGGCTGGTGCAGGTTTCTTCCTTACACTGGGGCGAGTTGGCAGGCAGGGTTTCTTTGCCGGGAACAGTACACATGGGTACCTGGCCGACGGTCACCTGGCCAACACATTTGGCGCTGGTAACGGTTTGTGTTTTGTCGTTAGCCAGCATGGTAACGGCAACGTTGGCAGTGTAGGTGCCCGGGGCGTAAGTGTGCGTAACGGAAGCGGTGTTAGCGCTGGACGTTACCGTGGCCGGCGGGGTTTGGTCACCAAAGGTGAAGGTGTAGCTTTGGATGGTGGCGTTTTGGGCCGAGGCGCTGGCAGACAGCTTGTAGGCAACGTTGCCATTGGCGTCGGCGCTGCCGGCTGCGCTCAGCAACAGCTGGTCACAGCTCATGGCAGGCGTGGGCTGACACTCGGGGCTGCCTACGGGTACGCCGGGCTTACATTCCAGCGGCTTGACCGTTATCTGGCCAACACATTTGGCGCTGGTAACGTTCTGGCTTTTGCCGTCGGCGGTCATCTTTACGGACACGCTGGCAGTGTAGGTGCCGGGAGCGTAGGCGTGTGTGACGCCTTCGGTGTTGGCGCTGGATGTAATGGTGGTAGGTGCGGTTTGGTCACCAAAGGTGAAGGTGTAGCTTTGGATGGTGGCGTTTTGGGCAGTTGCCTTGGCTACCATGTTGTACGGCGTGTTGCCGCTGGCGTCAATTTTGCCAGGCGTCAACAGCAGCTGGTCACAGCTCATAACGGGAGTGACGGGCTTGGGCGGGGTGACCGTAACCTTGGTGGAACAGCCGGTGCTTTGGACCACAATGGTCTGTTTGCCGGGCAGGCTGACGTACACCTTGACGCTAACGGTAGCGCTTTTGGTGAAGGTGTGGGTGACAACGTCACCGGGGTTGGTCTTGGTCACCGTGGCGCTGCCGTCGCCAAAGTTGTATTCAACCTTGACAATTTTGGCACCGTGGCCAGCCGAGGCGTCGGTGGAGAAGTTGTACGTGTTTTCTTTACCACTGACGGCAGATTTTTTCAGGGTGTTACAGGCATAGGTAGGGGTTTCCGGGTGGCCGGTTACGGGGTTACCGCAGGCGGTCAGCGCGGCGAATTCCATCTTGCCTTTGCTGTCAAACATGACCATGGCAGGAATGCTGCTAGAGTTGAATGACACGCTGGTAGGGCTGGTGTAGTATGTTTTGCCGGCAATGGTTACCTTGCTGCGGCCGGCAAAGTTGTGGCGGCCAACGCTCCAGGCGCCGGTGGCAACGGTTTGCCCGTCAACGACCACACGGCCGTCTTTGTACACGGTACCCATGCGGGCCGAGCTAACGAAGCGTCCATAGTCGCCCGAAGACAGACCATAGTGGTTGTAAATAGCTTGCAGGTCGCTGGGGTTGTTGGATTTGACATCGGCGATGAATTCGCTGGGCGATGCAGCGCCACAGCCGCCATGCATGTCTTTGTAGTCGATCGAGTTGGTGCTACATTCGCGAGCCGTCGCTGCGGACGAAATCTGCTGTGCAGCCATACCCAAACCCGTTGCCGCGATCACAGCAACAACACACGCACCGGCTACAGCCGCGCGGCGTTTGTTTAGGCGTTCTTTAATCTTTGACAGGAAAGCCATGGGCCACCTCCTCTTACCTTTGCTCGCAGTATTGCAACAACCAAATGTTGTTGTCAATCACTTTGTACTAATGTTGTTCATTTGCCAACTAGGTGACAGATGAAACTACTCCACCGCCTCATACTTTACGGTTTGTGAATATTTTAGCATCATCGTAATAAAAAGTCAACTATTGCGTCATTGACCAGCCTGTGAGTGTGCCGTAGGCTAGCCGTATGGAACAATCTGTACTGGAAGCCGACGCGCAGTATGACATCCTGCCCGGCCTTATCACACCCGACCCTTCCCTTCCGGCCGTACCACAGGTGTCGTTTGATACGCGCCTGGGCAAGCGTCTGAAACATATCGACTTTGACATAGCGGCCTACACCGACTACCTGGCCGACCGAGGGCTGGAAAACGAACGCATCCGCAGCCTGCGTCTACGCTTCGGCCCATCCAATGCTGCTGCCGCCCTGATCGGCGGCCGAGCCAACTACTGCCGCTACGAGCAGGCCATAGAGGTATATGTCGGCCGCTTCACCAGGGCAAAAACGCTCAACAACGGCGTCTACCATGAAACCGAACACCACGTAGCCTACGCCACCGGCACGTACAGCCCGGCGTATTTCACGGTACTAACCAACCTTGGGCGAGTGGTCGGCCTGGGTGCCGCAATAACGGGCGACACGGTGAGCGGCGTGGGCATGGCTCTAGACACACCCGAGGTTGCGCACATTGGGTACGAGACCGGCTTTGTTGGCTTGGGCATACTCTGTCTTGCCCAGCTTGCATACCGGTTGAACCCGGAAGAGCGGCGCGCGTTTCGGGCCGGGCGCCGGTTTACGCAGCCGTTCGTACAGCTGGAGCGGTAGCTGCCGGCGGCTTTTTGGCGCCTCCGGCTTCTGCCAGGTGCTCCTTGGCAAAACTGAAACCAAAGGTGCTGCCCTTGTTCAGCTCGCTGTGGAAAATAATGGCGCCGCCCTGGGCAATCACCACTTTTTTAGCCATGAAAAGCCCCAGGCCGGTACCGTCTGGCCGGGCGCGTTTGGCATTGTGTGCACGGTAAAATTTAGAGAACAGGTGCGGCTGTTCGGCGCGCGGCACACCAATGCCGTCGTCCGTCACCGTTAGCTCTATGCTTTTGGGTTTGTCCTCTAGCGTCACTGTGATGTGGCCGCCGCTGGGCGTGTAGTAAATGGCGTTGTCGATAAAGTTCATGATTACCTGGCGCAGCTTGGTCTCGTCCAGCAGGTAGCTGGGCATATGCTCTGGGTGATGAAAGCCAAGCGCCAGGTTGCGGCCCTTGGCGGTTTCTATAAGCTGGTCAACTTCGTCCCTGATGATTGTTATAAGGTTGGTGGGCACGGGCTCGATCACAAACTTGCCGGTGCGCAGGCGCGAGACATTCAGCAGGTCGGAAATAAGGTACACCATGCGCTGCGAGCTAATAAACGCCTGGTTCAGCAGCTTGCGCTGCAGCGGCAGCACCCGGCCGGCGTCGCCGTCCAGCACCATGCTGACATACCCCTTCACGCTGGTAAGCGGCGTGCGCAGCTGGTGGCTGGCCATACTTATAAAGTCGTCTTTGGTCTCGTCCATTTGGCGCAGTTTTTCGTTGGTGCGGCGCAGGCGGCGCGTGGCCTCGTCTACTTTTTCTTGCAGGGTGGCGTTGAAACGTTCAATCTCTTCGAAACGCAGCGCGTTTTGGATGGCAATAATCAACTCGTTGGCAATAGTATCCAGCACGCGCGTATCCTGCGACGTATACGGGCTGCCACTACGCTTGCCGCCCAGCACAATGCAGCCCACGCTTTCTTTGCGGCGCAAGTTGCTTGGCGTTAGGTTAACCAGGGCGGCAATATTATGCTTCTGCAGGCCGGCCTGCAGCCGAACGGTGCTGGCCTCGCCCAGGTAATCGGTTATAACCACCTTCTGTTTCAAACCGCCGGTAATGTGGCGAATTTCTTGTACGTCTTGTGCGGTCACCTTGCTTCCTGACGCGCCAAACATCCGGAACCCCTTGCCGTCATCCTGGATACCAACCACGCAAAACTCCACCTTCATATACTGAGAAATAATGGCAATGGTCCGGTCCATCAGCTTGTCTATTTCCAGCGTGGAAACCAGCGCGCGGTTTAGATGGTTCAGCAGCTCCTGCGGGTCGTAGGCATCCTGATAGAAAAAGCGGTTGGTGAGCTTTCGGAATAGCTGCTTCAGCGGCGAGTACGTGGACACGGCCACCACAATCAGCACAATATTCAAAAAATCTGCAGTGGCTGCAGCCGTATACTTGGCCACCACTGTGGTGATGTAGTGCGTCAGCAGGCCATATATAACGGCAATGACGCTTACCGTAGTCAGGTACACCACGGCGCGCAAAATGATCGGGCGCAAATCGAACAGCCGGTGCTTTACCACGCCGTAGTACAGCCCAAACACCATGATGAGCATGGGCAAAATGCCCAGGTTGGTCAGCCCAAACCACCCCAACGTTGCCGGCACAATCACCTGCGCCAGCACCAGCAGCGGCAATGTCCAATACAGCGTACGCAGCAGTACTACCAGGCGACCGCGCTGATCGCCGGTGGCATGGACAATGTTGCGCTGTATGACATATGCGGCAGCGGCCAGGTTTAGTACCAGCGTCGTAAAATACAGAGCGGTGAGCGGCCCGAACTGCACGGCGTACACACTGCCTTGCAGTGACACGCCCTTCACCACCAGCGGCGTGGCGCCGCTCAGCCCAATAACGTACAGCGGCACATACGCCTTTCGCAACAGGCGCGCCGCCTGCGCGTCGTTAGCCAGCCGTACGCCAAACTGCAGGAACAAAATGCTGGCCACGTAGCTAAAGAAGAATACAAAGTAGCTGGCGCGCACAGCCACAATAGGCAGGTAGTGCGTGTCGTTGCTGACGTAGTTCGCCATAATCCACACGCCAATACAGCCAACAAACCAGGCAAATATCCGGTTCAGGGCAACCGCGTTGTTTTTTACCAACACGGTCGCCCCCAGGCCAACCAGCGAAAGCACAACTATGAGGTCAACGACAAGGTAGAGATCAGGCATCCTACTTTTATTCTACTAGCCGTAAGCAAAATAAGAAATGTTAGCTGGCTATGGGCTGGTCGGTGCGAGCTTCGTCGCGGCGGGCGCGGTCGGCGTCGCCGTAGCTGGCTTTGGGGTTACGCGCGAACGCGTTGCGGGCCACTGCGCGCGCCAAGAAGCGGTAGTGCGACAAGCGCGGGTGGCTGGTTTCGCCGCTTTTGCGTGTCAGCGCGTCGGTGTAGGCTATGCGCGGAGCCCAGACTGGCTCGGGGCGGTGGTTTTTGATGCCCTGGGTCATGTGCAGAAATGCCTGGGATGCACCCAATGCAGCCGCGGCGTTAACGCCTTGGGCTATGGATGGCAGCGGGGCGCCGTTCTGGATTGCCTTCAATGTTTCAAGGTCGCCATACGGCGGCAAATACGGTAAGCAGCGGCTGAGGTCCACGCTCATATCTTCAATTTCGTCCAGGGGCGCGCCTTCCGGAATACCCATAAAGCGCTCGAACGTTGTCTTGCCACTAGGGTGAAACGCAGTAACCTGTGCCGCAAAGCCCACGTTCATAAGCATGACGTTGGCAATGCCGCGGGCCCGCGCCGCGCGTGCCAGCGCAGTGCCCACATGCAGGTAGTTCAGCTCGGTCTCGTCAAAAACCAGGGTGGCGTCCCGCACTAATTCCTCGGCGTTTTCGGGTGTGACACCTTCAGAAAAAATGCGCACCTGGGCGTCCGGGTTTATGTCTTTGACTCTTTCTTCAAACACATCGGCCTTGTAGCGGCCCAGCGTCTTGGTGGTAGCGCCAGGCACACGGTTGATGTTTTCGGGCTCAAAAACCTCTGGGTCGGCAATGCTAAAGTTCTGCACGCCCATCATGGCCAGCTCGCAGCCCAGCTGAAAACCGTCGCCGCCAACGCCGCCAATGGCAACGTGCGACTGCAAAATTCGCTCCTGCTCTTCTTCGTTCCAAAACCCGTAGTTGCGGGCTGTTTCAGGGGAGTTAATAGTCCACATATATTTCTTCCTTGCCTAGGCGGTTGCGCCCACGTGTTGTTGCTGCATATTGAAGTAGGTAAAGTTCTGCTCGTTGGCACGAACAACCTGGGCGGCATTGTCTTGGTTCATGCCCATCATGCGCGCCAAAATTTGCGTGTCTATTTGGACTGCCACGTTGTCGGAGGCATACTCCGGCACATATCGGGGCTGAGCAATGCGCGTCAGCGGCACGCCGCCGGCTAGCAGAGCGCTTTCTACTTTCTCTTCAATAACGCCGTAGGCTGGGCCTAGATTGTGCGTCATGAAATAACCAAGTGCCTCGGTATACAGCGGCCACTTCAGCTCAGACTGAATGGTGCGCGATTCGTGCCGGCAAATGTAGCGCGACACCTCGACGGCACCCAGCGGAGCAGGTTTGTCTGCAAATACTTCAGGGAAAAATTTTTCAACAGGGAGCGGACGGCTGTCCTGCTCGGTTTTCGTAATGAGCCGCAGGGCGCCGACGGCGCGAATGCCGCTGGGCTTGTACTCGAATTCACCAAAGTGAACCGAGCGCGCGTCGTCTTCGTCGGTTTCCGTGCCATCGGCACGAACCAGCTCGCGTGAAATTATGTTTGTTTGCGCGGCGTACACGCCGGCACGAAGCCGCAAGTACCCGTGGTATTCAGCGTCGCGACTTGGCAAAGCCTCGTCACCAATAGCTAACATACCCACGGCAAATGACGTGGCCTCGTGACCATGGAACATATCGGTCTCGACCAGAGGTATCACCTCTGTATTACTTATCGATAGATCGATACTTGACATATTTACCTCACGTATCTGTACACTCACCCTTGTATTGGAGGGCAAACAAAAACGACGCCAGCGGTTTTCCGCTAGGCGTCGTTCTAGTCTTCTAATTTGCCATCCCATTGTGAGATTACATTAGTATGATACTATGAAGCGTCCAAAAAGTCAATGCATGTGATGAAGTTCACATTTTTGTTCGTACATGTCTTGCGGCCGGCAACGAGTTTATGGTAATACATAAACAACTACCAGCTAAAAAATGGGGAACAATGCCCACTGACGCCCATACAGTCGCAGTCATAGAAGACGATCACGATCTACGTTTTTTATATAAATTAAAACTGGAGCACGAAGGCTTCGCCGTGGTGACTGCCGAAAACGGCGAGGAAGGTTTGCAAGTGGTGGAACGCGCTCGTCCGGGTATCATCCTGCTGGACTTGATGATGCCGGTGATGAGCGGGCCCGAAATGCTAGCACGGTTGCGCGCCGTGCCGTGGGGCAGCGACGTGCGCGTTATCGTCCTCACCAACATCAGCAAAGATGAAGCGCCACAAGCGCTTCGTTTTTTACATGTGGACCGTTACATTGTCAAAGCGCATCATACGCCGGCCCAAATTGTCCGCATTGTCCACGACGTGCTGGGCAATCCGGTTCACTAGCCGCAATGTGCCGGGTGGTTATTCGCATCATATTTGACCACAAATGCTACACTAGGAACAGCTAGTTAGAAAGAGAGGGACAATGAGCACAGCCACCAAAGTCGCAATCATTGAGGACGATCCGGCAATTTCGCAAATGTATCGTCTAAAATTTGAGGCCGAAGGCTACAAAGTGGAGACGGCCGAAAATGGCGAGCTGGGTTTGCTGCTGGCCGAAAAAATGAAACCGGATATCATCCTGCTGGACCTGATGATGCCGGTGATGAGCGGCGAAGAAATGCTGGCCAAGCTACGCGCAAAACCGTGGGGAAAAACTATCAAGGTTATCATTCTGACCAACCGCGGCGAACAAGAAATACCCGAAGAAATCCGCAGCATGGACGTTACCGCCGTTATCCTGAAGGCCGACATGACGCCGCGCCAAGTTGCCGAACTTGTCAAGACTAAGCTGGCCGGCTAACCGGGCCCGCCGTATAATACCTACCATGAACGTTGCAATTGTCGGATTCGGACAAGAAGGCCAAGCTGCTTTGGCGTACTACCAGCAGCGCGGCGCAAGCATTACCGTGTGCGACCAAGACACGGGCAAAGTTATACCTTTTGAAATTCCTCGCCAGCTGGGCGACGGCTACCTGCAAAACCTGGACCGTTTTGACGTCATTGTGCGTTCGGCCGGCATCAACCCGCGCATTATTCTGGAAGCCAACCCTGGCGTGCAGAACAAAATAACCACTGTTGTGAACGAGTTCATGCGCGTGTCGCCCAGCCGAAACATCATTGGCGTTACTGGCACCAAGGGAAAAGGCACCACCAGCACGCTCATTGCCAAAATGCTGGAAGCCGACGGCAAGCAAGTGTTCTTGGGCGGCAACATTGGCGCACCGCCGCTGGAATTTCTGCCGCACATGAACCAGGACAGCTGGGTGGTGCTAGAGCTGTCCAGTTTTCAGCTGACCGACATTAGCCGCAGCCCCAGCATTGGCGTTTGCCTTATGGTAGCGCCCGAACATCTGAACTGGCACAGCGACATGGACGACTACATCCTGGCCAAGGCGCACATGTTCGAGCATCAAACCCAGAACGATATTGCCATTTACTACTCGCGCAGCGACGCCTCGCGCAAGGTGGTCAGCTACGGGCTGGCATTCAAAATTCCCTATTTTGCCGAACCGGGCGCGCACATCCGCAGCGGTATTGTCGAGATTGCCAACTACGAAATCTGCCGCACCGACGAGCTCAAGCTACTGGGCGAGCACAACTGGCAAAACGTCTGCGCCGCGCTGACCGCAGTGTGGCAAGTGACGCAGAATGTGGTGGCAATTCGCTCGGTGCTGACGTCGTTTGCCGGCTTGCCGCACCGGCTGGAGTTTGTGCGCGAGATAAAAGGGGTAAAATATTACGACGACTCTTTTGGCACCACACCCGAAGCCGCCCAGGTTGCCCTGGCTGCTTTTCAACAGCCCAAGGTGCTGGTGCTGGGTGGTTCAGACAAAGGCGCCACTTTCGACGAGATGGCCGAGACCATTGCCGCCAGCGGCAGTAACGTCCGCCAGGTTATTCTCATTGGTGCCACGGCGCCAGCTATCGAAGCCGCCCTGCACGCGGCCAACTACACGGCAATTACCCCGGGCGGTCAGACCATGCCGGACATTGTGCAGACAGCGGCAGCCGCGGCGCAACCGGGCGACGTTGTATTGTTTTCGCCAGCCTGCGCCAGCTTCGATATGTTTAAAAACTACAAGGAGCGGGCGGCGCAATTCGTGGCCGCGGTGCAGGCACTGCCCGCAGCCTAAGCAGGCCGGACTGCGTTGCGAGCGGCGCGGATGACGTTGTCGAACAACGAGCACACCGTCAGCGGCCCCACCCCGCCTTTGGGCGGCGTCACCAGCAGGTCTTCCCGCTCATAAACGTCAGGGGCCAGGTCGCCCACCGTTTTCCCTTCTTCACCGGCCACGCCGGCATCCACCACCACCGCGCCGGGTTTAAGCATGTCCGCATACAAAATGGCTGGGCTGCCCGTGGCCGTAATGATCACATCTGCTTCCAGCGTTGCAGCCTTCAGGTCTTTGGTGGAACGATCAGCTACCGTCACGTCAATGCCCGACGCCCCCAGCATTCGTTCCAAAGGCGCGCCCACCAGCTTGCCGCGGCCCACCAGCAACACCTTCTTCCCGGCCAAGTCCACGTTATAACCAGCCAGCAGCCACAAGATTGCCATGGGCGTTGCCGGGTCAAACTGCGTATGCGGGTTTAGCCCATCCACGTCTTTTTCTGGCGCCACCAGGCTTACTATGGCGTCGGTTTCCTCTGGCCGTTCCAGCGGCAGCTGCACAATAATGCCATGCACGCCGGGGTCGGCATTCAGCCGCTTGATGGTAGCTGGCGCATCGTCCTGCGGGATATTGTAAATGTCCACGTCCACTCCCAGGTCTGCGCCATATTTACGCTTCATCCGCATATATACGTTAATGACCGGATGGTCAATGGTTACCACAATAGCCAGCCGCGGCTGCACGTGGCCAGCCTGACGCAGGGAGCGCACCTGGTGGGATTGCCGCGCCTTTATGTATTCAGCCAGTTCTTTACCGTTCAATCGTTTCACTTGCTGGTATTGTAACAGATGAAGCCGGCAAAGACTGCCCGCGCACTAGTCTTTCAGTGGCTGGCCGTCGGCGTCTTGCAGCTTCCTGGTGGCGATCAAAATAACGTCAATCAGCCACCACACCCCGCAGCCGCCAGCCGTCAAGAGTTTGAGGATACCCAGGCCAACGTACCCCATGTAAAAGCGGTCCACGCCCAGCGACCCCAGCAAAATAGACAGCAAAAGCGCTACCAGGAATTCCCGCTGCGGCGGCTGCTCGGCTGACGGTTGTTGGTTTTTGGTGGCGGTTGTGTTGGCCATGAGGGTTTCTCCTTTTATGGTTCTACGTGGTAGTGTATGGCGCGCGGCCGTTTTTGTCGACCATCGCCGCCGTCAGCCGCCACACATCCCGCGCAATAAGCGGCACGCCCACCGCGCACACCAACGCAATAAGCGCATTCCGATGCCACGCCGCCACCACCTGCCCATGTATCAGCAACCAATACGCCCGCGTCAGCCCAATGCTTGGCGCCCGATGCCAGCCCAGCCCGCCCCACAGCGACAAATGATCCAGCCAGTGATACGGCACCACAAAAATCACACCACTCAGCCCGCCCCACGCCAGTACCCGCCCGCGCGCTGTAGCCAGCGTTATTGTCTCCAGGCCCACACGCCGCCATTGCATGCCTTTATTGTAGACCAAGTAATTGCCGCCGCACAGACACCCCCGCGCGCCAAGCAGTAGCAAGCACGCACGCAGCCTCGCCGCCACCAAGCGCTTACGCGCAGCCGGGCTTGAACCAACAGAGGTTATTTGGTAGAATACAAAGCGTTGCTTTTTCGCACGGGCCATTAGCTCAGCTGGTTAGAGCAGCGGCCTCTTAAGCCGCGTGTCCTGGGTTCGAGTCCCAGATGGCCCTCCAAATTGGTTACGTTTAAAGCAGAGGTAACGCGCCTCTGCTTTTTGTTATTATTAGTTCAATGAATAATAAACACGCTTCAGTTCCTCATGACTCCCGCTACGTCCCGTTCACCCAGCAACCAAGCTGTTGTGTGCCGACATGTATCCAGATGGTTATGTATCGTCGTGGCATTCCTCTGCGTCCGGCAGAAGAGATTGGCCACCATCTAGGCCTCGTGGTCTCCCCAGAACGTAGCGAGTTATTTTATAACGTCAAGACGGCCGCAAAGAAACCGGCGACAGGATACGGCATACAAATGCACCTGCCAGACCACGAGCCAAATGCCGCTTTTGCCCGCATGGGCATACCCCTGCACTTTGCCGTAAAGCCTATTAGGGAATTTTTATCGGCCAATGAGCTGTTGGAGAAATTGCACGAAATTGAAAGCGACGATATCGACGCGCTGGTCGCGTTTAATCTTGGCGCGCTACTAGACGACGCGAGCCTAGAGGAAGCACATCATGCTTGCGTTTTCGACCGGATAGTTGACGGACGCGTACGGCTCATCGACCCAAGTTTTTACGCGCCAAAGTGGAGGATTTTCGATGTCGAACAACTGTTCGCCGCCATGCAAAAACACGTCTCTTCCGATTGGGGCGGAGTTTGGGTGCTAACAAAAATAGACGCATGATGACTCTTGGAAAAAAACTTCCCACCACTATGCTGGGCAAAGTCTCGTTGGCATTCATAGCCCTGGCGCTGTTTTCATGGCTTTTTGTTAATAACGCACAAAACTGTTTAAGCCGGGACTTTATTTTTCCGCCCTACCCATCTGCGGTTTGTTGGAGGCGGATCAACGATTACGAAGATACCATTCGGTATAGCCGGCTGATCTGCTTGGTACTTGTGGGCCTGGCCATCATCTGCTCTTCGGCTAGCATGGCAAGGCTGCAGATCAAGCGTTCGCCTGCCACACCAGCAGAACGCAGGAAGACAACCATACTTTTAGGTGCCTTTAGCATACTTTTGCTGATATTTATCATAACCGTGAGCGGAATCTGGTACCGAACTGCGTATAACGGCAACAACTATTTTTTAAATACAGCCAACGATGCAGCGACGAAAATAGGGGCGCCTGCATGGCTAGCCCTTACGTCGGTTACCGTAGTCAACGGCTGGCATTCCTTTAGGCGGAAGCCAGCCAAAAAATAACACCGGCCAGCCCCCTTTCAGTGTGATCATGGTTATTGCGTACGAGTCCTCAAAGGGCCTACAGTTGAGCGCAGAGGTAACCACGCTATGGATAAAATAGACTACAGAAAAGCACTGAAACAGTTTTATACAGCAAAAGTCGGCAAGCCTACTGTCGTGCATGTTCCTGCAATGAACTTCATAATGATCGACGGTATGGGCGACCCCAATACCAGCCAAGAATATATGGACGCCATTCAAACGCTCTACCCCGTTGCCTTTACCATAAAATTCACCAGCAAAATTGCATACGGCAACGATTTTAGCGTCATGCCGTTAGAAGGGTTGTGGTGGACGGAAGATATGGCAAGCTTCAGCGCAGAAAATAAAAGCAGCTGGCTATGGACGGCCATGATCATGCAGCCCGACGTTGTTACCCAGGACATATACCGCCAGGCTGCTGCCCAAGTCAGGGAGAAGAAAACCTGCAAATCTTTGGATAAACTCCGCTTTGCGCCCTACGACGAAGGCCGCGCCGCACAAGTACTATACATAGGGCCCTACGCCAACGAAGGCCCAACCATCCAGGAATTACACAACTTTATAAAAGAACAAGGCGGCACACTGGACGGCAGTAAGCATCACCACGAGATATACCTGGGCGACCCGCGGCGCACCGCGCCCGAAAAGCTCAAAACAATCATCCGGCAACCATTCTAGACGCGGCCGGCATGCAAACGCAGCTTCGTTCTATCGGCTACGGCAGCGGTTGCCGCGCCCCTTATATTCTCGGAGGCACCCTGAAGGCTTTTGCTATAATTGGTTACATGAGCAGTCCTGAAAGACCGTCGGTTAAGCTTGTTGACGTTTTTGTAGAGCACCGTTATAAACCATTCCTTCGGCCGTTCGGCAAGAAAGGGATTCGCTGGGAGGCATCGGTTGCGCTCAACCTATACGACGAGAAAAGGTCCATGCGCGTAGCCGAGTGGTTTTACCTAATTGTCCGATCTCCTGAACAAAATGCCAAGCCGTTCAAGCACGCCATGGCCTATAACCCAAAATACGTAATCGTGTCGGACTCGTTTGACTTAGACCAAATTCAGGACGAAGCCTTCAGACGGTTTTCCAAAGTCAAACCAGCCAGCTGGGACGATTTCTACGAGCAGATGAAAGAGTACTTCCTAAACGAGGACGACGTAGAGTAGGAGTAGGCTGGTTGGGGCCGCAGGCGCCGCCCACTCCCAACAGCCCGCTGGCCAACACGGCATTATATTTTCGGATAAAACCTGCTATTCTCATGAGTATGTCGAATATTGAAGTAACCAGCCTTAGCTATTACCCCATTAAATCCTGCGGCGCAGTGGAAGCGGACGAGGTTACGTTTTCCGAGTTTGGCATTGAGCTAGACCGCGAATGGATGCTGGTGGGCTCCAGGGGACAGTTTTTGTCCCAGCGTACCCACCCGGAGCTGGCCTTGGTCCAAACAAGCATTGAAGACGGTGCACTGGTTGCCTCGGCCCCGGGCATGGGCAAGCTGGCCGTTGCGCTGGAAAGAGACCCCGACGCAGAAGTAGTTCCCATAAACCTATGGAAAAGGCCTGGCACAGGGGCCAACCAAGGGCCGGACGCCAACGAATATTTCAGCGAGTACTTGGGCAAGGACGCCCGCCTGCTGCGGGTTGCACAGCCACGGCCAATAAAGCCAGAGTGCCGTATTGACGGCGCCAGCGAGCGGACCGCTTTTGCCGACGGCTTTCCCATGCTGCTTGCCTTGGCCAATTCGCTTGCCGAGCTGAACAGCCGTCTTGACCAACCCATAGCCATAGACCGGTTTCGCCCCAACATTGTTGTGGAAGGTGCGCCGGCCTACGACGAAGACTACTGGCGCGCGGTGCGCATAGGCAACCTGCGCGCGTTTGTGGTGCGCGCCTGTGCCCGCTGCCCCGTGCCAAACATTGACCAGCAGCTGGGCACCCTGCCCAAGGTGCGGCCGGTAACTGAAGCACTACGTGCCAGCCGCCAAGGCATTGACCCGGTTGGCGGCGAAAAGGGCGAATTCTTTGGGCAAAACCTGGTGCATGTCTTTGAGCCAGGCGTGACCGTGCGTATTGGCGACATAGTTTCTGTAACAGAGCGAGCCGACGAGCGCAACTTCCAGCCGCTGCCGTAGTGCCCCAAGAGCCGAAGCGGCTTTCACCGTATTGCCTGCCGATGAAAGCCCCAAAAACCCAGCCGCATTTGCTATGATGAACGCATGAAACCACGCATCGTCTTTGTACACGGCAACTGCACCACGCACTGGTCATTCGGCTGGGCGCCATGGTTCAAGGCCGAAGTAGAAAAGCTGGGCTTTGACACATTTTTCGAAACCATGCCAGACTCTATCATTGCCCGCGCGCAGTATTGGCTGCCGTTTCTAAAAAACCACGTGGGCGTGGGCCAGCGCGACATTTTGGTGGGCTGGTCCTCGGGGGCCGTTGCCGCCATGCGCTACGCGGAAGCAAACCGCATACGGGGCTCGGTGCTGATCTCGCCCTGCTATACCAACTTGGGCGACGACCTGGAAAAACAAAGCGGCTACTACGACGCACCTTGGCAATGGAAAAGCATCATATCCAACCAACAAAACATTGCACTGATGTGGGGCGACGACGATCCGTTCATTCCGCAGGCCGAGTTTGACTTTATCGCAAAGCAGCTACACCCCACGCGCATAAAAGTTCACGGCGGCAAACACTTTGCGCAGCCAACCCTCCCCCAGCTTTTACAGTACATAACAGAAACCTACGCTGCTGCGTCCTAACCGTTGCCATGAAGCAGTACATTTTGCTTGACTGGGATGGAAACTTGGCCAAAACGCTGGACGTTTGGCTGGAGGCTTGCCGCGTCCCGTTGCAAAAGCGCGGGCTGACCCTGTCGGACACAGAAATTGCAACCTGCTTTGGCATGCCGGTAGAGCGTTTCACGGAATGGGGCGTGCAGGACATAGATGCCGCCATTCAGGAAATGGACGAGCTGGCCGGCCGGCTGCTGCCGTCAGTAGAACTCTACCCGGATGCAACTATGGTGTTGGACGGTTTGCGCGCCCGCGGCAAGAAAACCGCGCTTATTACCACCTCGTTGCGCCGGAATGTGGTGGGCGTGCTGGAGCGGTTCAACATGCAGCACTACTTTGACGCCGTTGTGACATACGAAGACACCAAGCAGCACAAGCCCCACCCCCAGCCGCTAGAAAAAGCCCTGGACATACTGGGCGGCACCAAGGCGGAGGCTGTCATGATTGGCGACTCTGACAAGGATATTGGTGCAGCCGTGCGTGCCGGCATCGATTCTATTTTGTTTTATCCGCCCGAACACACCAAGTACTACCGCCTAGCCGACCTACAACAGCTGCGCCCAACGCACGTTGTTACCGACTTCCGCCGCATCTTGCGCATTGTATAGCGTGCAAGTTGACAGCCCAGGCTTCATGATAAAAAATAAGCGTATTACGTACGCTAAACAACATAGGAGCATGGCATGTTGGAATTCGGCGGTCTAAACTATTGGGCGCTACTGGTTGCATTGGGCGTTAACATGGGCTTGGGCGCGTTCTGGTACTCGCCCGCTGGTTTCGGAAAGCTGTGGTCGAAGCTGAGCGGCGTGGACATGATGAAAATTCCGAAAAAGGAATCGAATACGGCAATTGGCTTTGTCGGCCTGGGCGCGCTGGCGCAAACCGTAGCGCTGGCGGTGGTTATCCACTCGCTGCATGCCACAACGCTACGCAATGGTCTGGCAATAGGGCTGGTGCTGTGGTTTGGTTTTACCGCCGCAACCACCATTGGCAACACACTGTATGCCCGCCTTGGCTGGAAATTTTGGTGGCTCAACAGCAGTTTCTTTCTTATTGTTATGGTCGTCAACGCTGTCATGCTCAGCACGTGGCAATAGACAGCCCCGGCGTCCGGCACCAAACGTATGATCAGCTCCACGCGCCCGGCCGATTTTAACCCCATCTACCATGTGGCCAGCTGTTTTGTAGAGCGGCCGGACGGCGCCATTTTGCTGCTACTGCGCCTGCCGCACAAAAGCGAGGGCAACAAATGGGGCGTACCAGCCGGCAAAATTGAAAACGGCGAAAGCCCGAGGTCTGCCATTGTGCGCGAAGTTCAGGAAGAAACAAGCATCACCCTGCCCGCACTCCCAACCCCATTCGCCACGTACTTCATGCGCTACCCAGACTACGACTTTGTCTACCACGTGTTTCATGCCCACGTTCCCCATAGCGCCCGTGTGCAAACATCGCCGGCCGAACATCAAAGTTTTTGCTGGGCCACGCCCGCCCAAGCCCTGCAGCTCAACCTTGTCAAATACCAGGACAACTGCATAAACGACTTTTACTTTCCGGCTTGAGGCGTAGGGCCAGTGCCCTGCTAGCGGGCTACACTTTCAGCTGGCGCACCCTGTCCAGCAAAAAGTCCAGCTTTTCCGCCGTTGGCTTGAACATACCCAGGGCCCGCTCTGCGGCAAGCACCTCCTGATACTCTTCCTCTGAGTGTTTCCAGCCCCATTCATTGCCGTCTTCATCACACAGCTCCTTGAACGATTCCAGCTGACGGTACCGCTCTATCTCGTCGCCGTGGTGCAGCTGTATTTCTGCGGTGCCGTCTTGCAGCCGCAGATATTCGTGCTCGACATTTTCTTCCGTAACCGCAACCCGCAGGGCCGGCCATGTTACCCGCCATGGGTTGGCATAGTGCAGCTGCCCCTGAAAGCTGTTCGACTCCAGGGATACCTCGAAGGGAGACGCTTTGGCATCCGGCAGCTCGCGGTACGACGCAGCGCGCCTATGGTACAAACCGTCTGCCAGCAAAACGTTCACTCCTCGCAACAGCCTGCTCATCAGCCGCTCGTCAAACGGCAGCTCGAAGGACCACAGGCCTGGTCGCCTGTCGTCCAACACTTCTTTTTCCAGCTCATTCAGGCTGTCGTGTGGCCATGTGCTTGAGCTATCCTGAAAGTGATCGCGTTTAATGCGGCCGGCCAGGGCGACAGTGGCCAGATACGTACGCAGCTTGAGCCCAGGCGATAGCTGCAGCTGGTCCCGCGGGGGCAGCTCGGCAAACTGGGGGCTGCACATGCCATGAATGTGTTGCTCTGACGCCGGCTCTTGTTCATACAAACAGGAGAACACCACCTGCGTGCGACAACCCTTTGCCTCGGGCGGCCGCTCCTGGCTTATAAAAATGCCTGTTGTCATACCGGGGTCTCGGTCTTCTCCGTCCCACTGTTCGCCGTAGGCGCACGACTCGGAATGCAGGCTCATGGTAAGCCCCTCGGCCACATCAAACGTGTAGTCTATGCGGTTCGTCAAAAGGTCTGGCTGCTCTAGGGCGGCCAGTGCTTGCTCTTCCAAGCCTGCAATCTTCTGATCCAACTCGTCTGGATATTGTTCTGTCATGTTGCTTTTGCCATGTGTCTATTCAAGCTTCACCCCGTACTATAGCATCCTGTCTGCAAGCGTGGCGGCTGCTACAATATACACGAAACAGGAGGACAAACAACATGGCCGAACGCATGAAGGCAACTATAGCGGTTTTTACGTATTTGGTTGATCCAGCCGACCGGGTGTATTTGCAGCGCCGCTACCAAACCGGCTATTTGGACGGCCAGTACGAGGCGCCCGCTGGCAAAATAGACGCGGACGAATTTCCGCGCCAGGCAGCCTGCCGCGAGACACTGGAAGAAGCTGGCGTAGTGGTGGACCCGGACAGCCTGGAGTTGTTTCATACCTACATGAATGTATCGAACCGGCGGCCATGGATGGGCCTGATGTTTCGCACGCGCGCGTGGGAGGGCTCGCCGTCCATTCAGGAACCGCACAAGTGCGACGACGCTGGGTTTTTCTCGCTGGACAACCTACCCAACGGCACGCCGCAGGTAATGGATGGCCTAGCCCGCCTGCTGGTAGCGCCGTCAATTGACATAAGCGTTTATGATGACATAGCTACGGTGCCCGGTCCCGAGGCCTAAAGAAGCTGGCGGTATAATTTTGCGCCACGAACTGCTGCGTTCGCTTGCCATGAAATAATTTGCATGATCTACTTATATATTACATACTACTGTTGCTATGATTACCACAATGTAATAAAATTACAGCGGTTCTTTGATATACAGAGCCGGTTTTGGCCAAGCGCAATTATATTCCGCCGGCCGCAATCGCCTCTCATCTGCCTAATCACTAGCTGGTAGGTGCCAGCGCGCCGCTGTTTGTGCGCGGACACCTACCAGCTACCTGCTGCGTAGTCCCCAAAAGTCAGAAGGAGTTACCGCTGTGTCCTCGCAAGCGCTCGACCTCTGCACCATCGCCCACGCTCTGGGCATCCTGTCCACGCACATCAACGACGAGCCCTGGAACAGCACCAACGACACCCAGAAGCTGTTCCTGGCATGGTACGACGCACACCGCGACGAAGTCGCCCAGCTGGACGGCCTGAACGCCGTGGCCTCCCGCAGCTACGATGCGCTCAACGCCTTCCTGCAGGAGCACGGCTTCAAGCCGCAGTTCCAGCCGTTCGACGGCGTGGGCGTCGCGTCCATCCTGGACATGCTGGTGGAGTGGCTGAAGGCAGGCACGCCGGTCATCGTCGACCGATTCGAGCCCAAGCAGCACTTCGAGTACCCCGGCTTCAGCCTGAGCCACGGCGTTACCTGTCACGACCTGCCGGACGCCACCGAACCGCTGGTGCAGGTGCAAACCAAAACCGGCCACAACCTGTGGCTGATGACCGTGCCCACCGCACCCGACAGCGGCATGGAGCTGGCCCTGAAGGCAGTGCACTTGCTGGATGCCCCGCGCTCCCCCAGCACCCGCTGGGTTGGCATGCACCTCCCCGTGCTGGAGATGGAGCTGGAGCCCGACCTGAACTGGCTGCTGGATTGCAACAACGGCGAATGGGCAATCACCCAGGCCTTCCAGCAATTCCGCCTGCGCGTCAACCAGACCGGCGCCCGTGTCAAGGTTGCCACCGGCGTCGTTGCGAAACGCGGCCTGGCAATGGGCCCGCGGCCGTACATCTTCGCCCGCCCATTCATGGGCTGGTTCACCGCGCCGGGCCACGGCAACCTGCCGCTGGCCGCCTTCTGGGCCGACTACGACTCGTGGCGCCAGCCCGAGGGCACCCTAGAAGGCATGTAGTCTTCCGCGCGCCAAGAGGCAGATGAGAGCAGCCGAGGTGCCGGATGAAGCGTCGCTTCCGCGACCAACCCATCCCGCACCTCGGCCCCCTCCCACACGTGTCGAATACTTGAAAGACTATAAAAATTATTATATGATACACACTAACTTCGAGACTCGAAGTCGCCCTAGACAATAGAGGCAACCCGCACGGAAGAGCTTTGGCACCCGAAGAAGGGACCGACCATGAACTACCTGATCCAGACACTGGCCGCCGGCGAGTTCCAGACTCGCTACCATGTCAGCATCCGCCTGAGGCAGCCGATCACCGCGGAAATCTACGACGCAATCGCCGCCCTCCTGCCCAAGCACACCCGCACCACGTTCGCCTGGAAGGGATGGCTCCGCTTCGAACGGCAGACGCATGAGCAGACCCGCGGCGTAATCCACCTCGCCGAGCCGACGCTCATCCGGATCGACATCCCCGGCACTCGGACGAAGGACATCTTCCTGGACCGGCTCTCCAAGCTGCTACTGCAATGGCAGGCCAACCCGCCGGCCGGGCTCACGCCCAACGCCGAGCCGCAGGACAGCCGTCCCCTCGGCCCGCCCCCGCGGTAACCCCATCCGCCTGCGCGGGCAAGGATCGTCCCAGTAAAGGACACCCTTGCCCGCGCCCCACCCTGCCTCTATTGTCTACCCCCCCCAAAAAAAACCGGAAGCGGCCAGCTGGCCGTTTTTTGTTGCCCCACTTCAGCCGCGGTGCGATATACTATCAACATGAAACTGGCTCGCTTGCACAAAAACGCCGCCGCCGAGCCATACTGGCATGTGCAGTTGGCTATGGTTGTGGCCATTGGCTTGCAACTGTTGCTAAGCAGCAAGCTAACGCTTGGACCAAAGTACGCCGTTCCCGGCGCCGAAATACTCCTGCTGGTGCTTTTGACCGTCCTCACCTCGCGCCAACATGCTGCCTGGAACCATGTGCGACGGACGCTGGCCACGCTGCTTATCGTGGTGGTTTCGGCCGCCAACATCTCATCCCTCGCACTTATCATTCACGATCTGCTCTCGTCCCGGGCTGTTACCGGCAAACAACTGCTGGTGTCGGCGCTGGCCATTTACCTTACCAACATTATTATATTTGGCCTGTGGTACTGGGAGCTGGACGACGCCGAAGCCGGCAGCGCCGAAGACATGGCCGACTTTTTTTTCCCGCAAAACCAAAGTGCGCCGCGCAAGGGCGGCTGGACCGCTACATTTTTTGACTACCTGTACGTGTCTATCACCAACGCCAGCGCCTTCAGCCCCACCGACACCATGCCGCTGACACACCGGGCCAAAGCGCTCATGGCCGCCCAATCACTCATCTCGCTTATTACCATTGCGCTGGTAGCCGCCCGGGCCGTGAACATTTTGGCATAAGACCCCCTTGCTCTGTATACTGGCGGCATGGAACCATCTACATACCCCACCACACCTATCACTCCCCCGGTATATACCGAGCCAGCCCACCCAGCCCCGGTTCTCGCCGCAAAGGGGCCGTTCCGCGGCCGCATTGGGCGCACCGGATATCTGCTGTTTTTGGTGTACGCCGTTTTGGCCATGGTAGCGCTCATTTTCCTGTTCTTCTTGGGCAACAAGCTCCTCAGTTCTTTGGGGCCGGTGCTGAATATTTTCCTGGCGCTGCTTTCGATTGTTTACGTGGTCGGGCTGATTGTGCTGGGTATTGGCGTGAGCGTCCGGCGCTGGCACGATCTGGACCAGTCGGGGTACTTTTTCTTCCTGGGGTTTGTGCCAATCGTTGGTTTGGTCATTCCGTTTATTCTGCTGCTGAAGCCGGGCACGCCGAGTGGCAACCACTATGGGCCGCAGCCGGGGAAGCGACTTGGCCCGGCCCAGGTTTTGTTTGGCAAATAGCTGCCGGCCGTTGTCTCGCTAGCAAAAAAACGGTACAGTTGATACATTCACGCACCCGTCTTCTGGAGGGAAACCAACCATGTGGCTGCGTCGGAAGCACACCCGCACGACCGTCCCCCAGCCCGCGCTCCCGCGGACGCCCCAGCCGCCCGATACCGTCATCACCCGCACGTTCGAGGGTGTTGGCAGCACACTGTCTTTGGTGCGCGTTCTTGCCAAAGTCAAGGTGAATACGGCCACCAGCGGCGAAACGCTGCACGTGACAGTCACCGGCCCAACGTCGGTGCTGGACAACATGACCTGCCAGACGCAGGACGGTGTGGCCCTAACGTACACGCCGCCGTCCACGCCCATGTCCAGCGCGGCACTTCTGCAGCTGCTGCGCTCGCCCAGGCACATGATGAGCGTCATCGGCGAGCTGCTGGGCGTTACGCGTCAGCGCTGCACCATCACCGCCATCGTGCCCAAGGGCACTCGCCTGCACTTGGACGCCTTCGAGGGCGACTACCGGGCCAGCGGCACCTTCCAGGCGCTGCTGGGGTCGGTATCGCACGATGCAACCGTAGACGTGGAGTCCATCGGGCGTCTGCACATCAGCGGTCTGTCCGAGTCGGCGATCACCGTTCGCCAGCTGAACGGCCCGGCCCAGGTTAGCCTGACGTACAACTGTCAGCTGCAGATCCTGTCCGGTCAGATCAGCCGGCTGACATTGCGCAGCCTGTCGGAAAGCACGGCTGACATCCGGGCGGCGTGCGGACCGGCAAACCTGAACCTGACGTACAACTGCGTTGTGAGCCTTCGGCAGCTGAACGGCAACCTTGCAGCCAGCATGCTGTCCGAATCCCATCTGACGGTTACGGGCGGCGAGGGCGACTCGGCCGTCATCAGCTGCACGTACAACTGCGTGGTCAACGCGCGGGCCGTCTTCGCCAACGCATCACTCCGCATGCTCGGCGAAAGCTTCTGCACGCTGGGCGGCGCCACGCAAGTGCTCCACGCCAGCCTCACCTACAACTGCGGGCTGGATGTTGGCAGCAGCATCCAAAGCATCGACCTGCGGGCACTAAGCGAAAGCGATGTGCAGGTAAGCGGGCGCATCGGCAGCGGCCGCATCAGCACCACGTACGACTGCACGGTGCAGGCGCAGTCCATCGGCCCAAGCGTGGTCCGGCACATGGGCAGCGGCTCGCGCCTGCTTGTGCGGCAGCGCTAGTAAGGGAACACGTCTGGCTCTACCCTGGGGCGTGAAAATCCTGGAAATTCCAGGTCGGGCAACCACTGCGACGTCGCTTCCGCGACAACCGCACTGGCTGCCCGTTTTTCATGACCGACCTTGTGTTTATACACATTTTATGGTATTATATTTCGATCTTCTTCAGGAGTTTCTGGGGGAAGATGACCTTTGATAAGCAGCGCAAAGGGCCGCAAAAGACCAGCCAGCCTTCAAACGCTGGATGCGTTTTTGCCCATGCGCCGGACACCGGAAAACCCAAAAAGGGAAAGGACCAGCACCATGTTGTTGGCAGCATTCGTAGCCGTCGGCTACGTCGCACTCCTCGCCATGCGAGGGTTTGTCAGCATCGTCAACGTGGAAAGCGCCGCCGAGCTCGCACAGCCCCGAAAGATCTTCAAGCGCGGGCGCGCGCGGCGGTACCAAATACTGTTCGTTGTACACATCGCCGCACTCATCGTCCTGGAGGCGCAATTCTACGGCTGGCCCGAGCTGCCGCTGATGTTCCTCCTGGTGTGGTACGTGTTCCTGCTGGCGCTCGCCGAGAGCAGCATCGGCTACCCGGCCCCCAGGCACCAGCCCCTCAACGCGGCGTTCGAGATCAGCCTGCTGATCATCGAAGCCCTCACCCTGGCATTGGCGTTCGCCCTGGCCACCTGAGGGCCACGCCGCCGCCGGGCAGCGATTGCACGCAACATGCGCGCATCCTGCCCGGCGGCCCGCCATCCATTTCCACTCTGTCCGCGCTGCTTATCTCACCCTTCCACAAATGTGCGTTTGTGCTGATGAGCTCAAAAGAGCGAAAAGGGTACGCGCCTGCCGGCTCGCCAAAGCAGCCGGCTCGCCAGTTTGAAATTTAAAATAATTATGATAAAATATCCCCGCTTACTCCCGGAGTTCTTGGGATAGTAACGCACCAACAAACAGGCACCCCGAGGCGGAAGGAACACCGCACGAATCGCAGTCCTGCCCTCCTGACGCGCAACGCGCTCGTGTACCTGGCCAACCGCGGCCGCTTGCTCATCGCCGTTACGGTGGGCAACTACGTGGGTTGCGCCATCATCTTCGGCATCCTGGAGCGCCACGGTTTCTTCAGGTCGCTGTGGTGGTCAATCGTCACCGGCTACACCATCGGCTACAGAGATGTCTTCCCCCAGACCGACGGCGGCCGTCTGCTGGGCGTGTGGCTGATCATCACCGCGTCGCTTCTGTCGCTGCTGACCGGTGCGTACATCGTGCTGCGGCTGATGATCGACACGGACGAGTGGTCGCACGAGGAACAAGAAGAAATGAAAAGAGAGCAGCGTGAAACACGCGCTGAACTGCGCGAGGTTCGTACCGAACTCGCCGAAGCCCATGCTGGCCTACACGAGACGCGCGTCCAGCTCACCGAAGCCCGCACCGAACTGCGTGAAATGCGCGCCGAGCTTGCCGAAGGCCACCGCGCCATCGCCGCCCTCTGCGCCAAGTTCAACGTCACCGTCCAGCCAGAAGACACCGTCCCTGCCAACGCCGTATGACCAACAGCCAGAACACACACCGGGCGGGCGCCAACAACCAACCACCGGCGCCCGCCCGCGCCCCGTTCCCTCCTCGCCGTGCCTGTTTGTTTCCTTTCAACATTGCCGTTGACCAAATAAAACTTTTATGCTAAAATTAATACATTGTTTGTGTCTGATGGATTCGGGTTTGCTCTATATTGCTCGCGTTCATAGCCAGCAACCATAGCAATTAACCGAAGGAATGACATGATTTCATCTCAACCTCGTCGGCGGCCAAGTCCCGCCGGCCGTCGGCGCGCTTTTAATCGCCCCGCACCAAACAACCAACGTAAAAAAGGCGCCAAGGAATACATCCACCCCTCGCGCTTCATTAAGGCCGCCCGCCCGGTAACCGCCGAGGCCTACCAGGCCACGCACACCTTTAGCGACTTTGCCATCAGCCCCATCCTGCAGCGCAACATTACTGCCAAAGGCTACCGCACACCGTCGCCCATCCAGGACCAGTCTATTCCGGTCAGCCTGACCGGCAAGGACATTGTAGGTATCGCCAACACCGGCACCGGCAAAACAGCCGCCTTCGCCATCCCCATGCTGCACCGGCTTATCACCCAGCCCAACGCCCGGGCGCTCATCATGGCCCCTACGCGTGAGCTGGCCCAGCAAATTGAGGAAGAGTGCCGCGCACTTTCCGCCGGCAGTGGCATACACAGCGCCCTGCTCATTGGCGGCGTGGCCATCAACCCGCAGCTGCGACGGCTGGAGCGCAAGCCCCGCCTGATCATTGGTACGCCCGGCCGCATCAAGGACCATCTGGACCGCGGCAGCCTGCAAGTTTCCAACGTCAACCTGGTAGTGCTGGACGAAGTAGACCGCATGCTGGACATGGGCTTCGTGCACGACATGCGCCTCATTTTGGCCAAGCTGGCGCCCGCCCGCCAATCGTTCTTCTTCTCGGCCACACTGGACGACCGCATTGCCGAGCTTATCAAAACCTTCCTGAGCGACCCCACCACTATTTCGGTCAAGACGGCCGAAACCAGCGACAACGTTGACCAAAATGTTGTCCGCTACGAATCTAAAGACCAAAAGCTGGACATGCTGCACAACCTGCTAACAAGCCAACCCGCCAGCAAAACACTGATCTTTGACGAAACCAAGCGCAGCGTAGAACGCCTGCACAAGGCATTGCAAAACCGCGGCCTGGCCACCGAGGCCATCCACGGCGGCAAATCTCAAAGCCAGCGCCAGCGCGCACTGAACCGCTTCAAATCAAATGAGGTATCAATCCTGGTGGCCACCGATGTGGCAGCACGAGGCATTGACGTGAGCGACATCACCCACGTCATCAATTATTCTACACCGCAGTCGTACTCCGACTACGTCCACCGTATTGGTCGCGCCGGTCGCGCCGGCCGGGCTGGTCAGGCACTCACTTTCGTGGAACAAGACCAACCCCGCCAGCGCTACTAAGCGCAGGCGTGCACTACTAGGAAACTAGGAACGCCACTGATCGCGGCCACCGCCACCACCATCGCGCGGTGCGCGGCGGTCTTGCTGCGGGCGTGCTTCGCTAACGCCAATGGAACGGCCGGAAAATTCCTTGCCATCCAGGGCGGCGACAGCCTTTTGGGCCTCTTCGTCAGAACTCATTTCCACAAAGCCGTAGCCCTTGGAACGGTTCATTTGGTGGTCCATGATAACCTGAGCCGATTCAACGGTGCCGAACTGTGCGAATAAGTCCCGCAGTTCGTCGTCGGTTACCGAGTAAGCCAGACCGCCTACAAAAAGTTTCTTTGCCATAATATATTTCTCCTGGTGTCGTCTCTTAACAGGCAGCTGGCAAAGCTCGCGCTGCTCCCTATCAAACGATGTTTACTTCTATTGGTACTGTTAGCAGAGGCAGCGCTTTTCTAACGCATCCTAGTATAGCACCTTCTTGGAAAAACAAATACTATCGGCCGTGCCGATATTCCCGCCGTTTCATACTGGCCCGGGCTAGTTCGCCTTCGCTCAGGGCCCGTCCCAGCGCTTGGCCAAAGCTTTGCGGCCGCCCTTCTGGCTCTTCTACGGTTGTTAGGTCTTCCAAAATTTCCGCGCGAGTTTCCTCGTGAGCCGTCGTTTCAGCGGCAAGGTCATCGCCAACGGCTGGCGGGTTACCGGGATCGGGAGTTGGTTCCGGCGTCGAGCTCTCTTCAGAAGGGCCAAAAAAACTAAACACGCGATTTTTCTGATCATACGTAACCAGGCCGGTGCCAACAAGCGCCTCGGTCATAATATACGTTTCTTTTTTGGCGAATATTCGGCCGGTTATTTTTCCTGCCATCCGCAGAACATCGCTGCTAACAAAATGCTTTCCCCAAAGCTCTTGGTTGTTTGCCAGCTGTTCTGCCAGTACAGTTAGCTCCTGCTGCACTTGTTCCCGGAAGGCGCGCTGCAATTGCCTCGTGGTTCCCTCCAAAGGCTGCGACGGATCTTTGCGAAGCAAGATAGACCCGTCGTGCAGATTCTTGAAACTGGCTTGGTTGTAAAGCACTTCCATGGCCCAGGCGTACTCATCGTCTTCCCACTTGCCGCCAAAAATAAAGCCCATAATATTTGCAATGTACAGCGCTTTGTCGCCCTCTTTTGTCGCTTCCCGAATAACTTCCTCCACCCTTTCCGATATAGCCTGTCGGCGCTCCGAGTCGAGGGTCGCGGCGCGCTCCTGGTACGTCGGCTTTCTTTCGGGCTCTTGTGCTACCTCGGGCGCGCGGCGGTCGGCAAGGCGAAGGGGCGTTGCCGCCGGATCAGGCGGCTGCGACGGGTCGAAAGCAACTTCTGCGCACAAGGCGCCAAGCAACCGCAGACGCTCGCGCAAATGCGCCACGTCCTCGGGCGCCTCGCCACCTTCCACGGCCAGCCGGATGGTTTCGGGAATCTCGCGTACAAATGCCTCGATATCTATAGAGGTCTGCAGCGCTTGGTCAAGGTTTGGTTGGGGAGGCAGCTGGAATGTCTCGTTCATTGCCTGCGTCCTATTTTGCGTTTCATAGTTCTACATGAAACGGTATAAAAAACCAGGCGCTGCGTCAAGCAAAAATGCGAACAACCGTTCGCCCCAAAAGCGTTCCTGCGGAATTTGCCTAAACACGCCTTGGGTTGCTACCATGAGAACTATGCGACCTATTTGGACTGGCTCCATCAGCTTCGGCCTTGTGAACATCCCGGTACAAATGTTCAGCGGCGCCGAAACCCGCGAGGGCATCGAGCTGGATATGCTCCACAAAAAAGACGGCGGCCGCATTCGGTACGCGCGCATCTGCCGCAAGGACGGCGACGAAGTGCCGTGGGACGAAATAGTCAAAGGCTACGAGTACCGCGAGGGCGATTACGTTGTCCTCACCCCCGAAGACCTGGACAAAGCCGACGCGCGCAAAACCCAAACCATTGACATCCAACAGTTTGTGCAGGAGGGCGAGATTGACATCCGCTACTTTGAAAAGCCCTACTACCTGGAGCCGGGTAAAGGCGGCGACAAAGCCTACGCCCTGCTGCATGCCGCGCTGGAGCAATCCGACCGGCTGGCGCTGGCCAAGTTTGTGGTACACGAGCGCGAGCACCTGGGCGTTATCAAGCCCGTTGGCCGGGCGCTAGTGCTGATGCAAATGCGCTTCCCAACCGACCTGCGCGAGGCCCGCAACCTCAAATTCCCAGACGGCACCGGCCTGAACAAAGACGAACTGAAGGTAGCGCTGAAGCTCATTGCCCAGGAGACCAAGCACTTCATTCCCGAAGACTTCCGCGACACATACACCGAAGAGCTGGAAACGCTCATCAAAGAAAAAACCAAAGGCATCAAAAAACCACGCACGCACGAAAAGCCCCCAGCCGACACTTCTGCACACGACCTTATGGCCGCCCTCAAAGCCAGCCTAAAGGACTAGCCTACGTGAGCCTGTCTCGCTATCACAAAAAACGGCACTTTGGCGAAACGCCCGAGCCGAAAGGCACGCCCAACCCACAGCACGGCAAGCGCCTAGCATTTGTTATTCAGGAGCATCACGCGTCGCGGCTGCACTACGACTTCCGCTTAGAGCTGGATGGCGTGCTTAAAAGCTGGGCGGTACCCAAGGGCCCCAGCATGAACCCGCATGACCGCCACCTGGCCGTGCACGTCGAGGACCACCCCTATGAGTACCGGAATTTTGAAGGTGTCATCCCGGAAGGCAACTACGGCGCCGGCGAGGTTATCATTTGGGATGAAGGCTGGTACGAACCGCGCGCCGACACCACAGACCCGGAAAAAACCCTGCGCCAGGAATTCAAAAAAGGCCACCTGACCATTGTCCTGCACGGCAAAAAGCTGCACGGCGAGTTCGCCCTTATCAAAATGCACGGCCGCGACGACAACGCCTGGCTGCTTATCAAAAAGGGCGACGAATACGCCAGCAGCGCCGACATTACCCTAAAAACCGCATCGGTTAAAAGCGGGCGCAACGTAGACGACCTGGCCGAAGGCGAGCATGCCGTCACCCACCTTGGCTTGGCGCACTACCCGCACGTTGCCAAACCCTGGACGGTTCACCCCATGCTCTGCACCCTTGTAGACGAACCGTTCAATGGCGACGAATGGCTGTTTGAAGTGAAGTGGGACGGCTACCGCGCCATCGGCACCAAACACGGTGAGGACGTCCAGCTGTACTCCCGCGCCGGCACCGATTTTAACACGCACTACCCACCCATTGCCGAAGCCGTGCGCGGCCTGAAACATGACGTCATCCTGGATGGCGAGATTGTGGTGGTGGACGGGCACGGCCGGCCGCATTTCGAATGGTTGCAAACCTGGCGCACCGTCCCGCAAGGGCACCTGCACTACTACGTCTTTGACATATTGTGGTGCGACGGGCACGACGTGCGCACGATGCCGCTGGCCCAACGCAAAAAACTGCTGGCGTCGGTTATTCCGCCAAAGTCGCCCATCCACTACAGCGACCACGTGGCAGGCAAGGGCCTGGCCCTGTACCACGAAATGCAGCGCCGCGGCCTGGAGGGCGTGGTGGCCAAAAAGGCCGACAGCACCTACCGCGAGAACGACCGCGGCGCAGCCTGGCTGAAGATCAAAACGCATTTACGACAGGAAGTTGTCATTGGCGGCTTTACCGAACCGCGCGGCAGCCGCACCTACATTGGCTCGCTCATTGTTGGGTTGTACGAAGACGACAAGCTGGTATACGTGGGCCACTCTGGCGGCGGCATCCCAGGCGACCAACGAAAGGCCTTGCGTGAACGGCTGGAGCGGCTAGAGCGCAAAACGTCGCCCTTTGTTGTTACCCCCAAGCCCAACGCCCCCGCCCATTGGGTGCGCCCCGAGCTGGTATGCGAAATGAGTTTCAGCGAATGGACTAGCGAAGGCTCCATGCGGCAGCCCCAGTTTGAAGGGCTGCGCACCGACAAAAAGCCCCAGCAAGTTGTCCGTGAGCTGCCCAAAAAACCAGGCGCGGCCGCCCTTGCGCCAGCCGCAGCCAAAAAGGAGGACCCTGCCATGCCGGACCACACAAACAGCCAAAGCACAAAGCTTGAGCTAACCCACCTGGACAAAGTTTTCTTCCCCAAACACAAGTACACCAAAGGCGATATGATCAACTACTACCGCTCGGTGGCCGATGTCATGCTGCCGTACCTGAAAGACCGCCCGCATTCGTTGTACCGCATGCCCGGCGGTATTACGGACGAGGGCTTCTTCCAGAAAAACATGGAGCACCTGCCACCGTGGGTACCGCACGCCGACATTTACTCCGAATCTAACCAGGCTAAACTGCACTGGCTGGTCGGCGGCAAGCTGGACACGTTGCTGTACATGGTGCAACTGGGCTGTGTCGAGATCAACCCCTGGAACTCGCGGATGCAGCACCTGGGCAAGCCGGACTGGATAGTCATAGACCTGGACCCAGAAGGCGTCACGTTCAAAGACGTGGTAACCGTTGCCCGCGAAGTTAAAACCGTCTGCGACGAGTGGAGCATTGCCGCCCTGCCGAAAACATCGGGCAAAACCGGCATTCACATTTACATCCCCTTGCACGCTCAGTACGACTACGAGCAAGCTAAAAACTTTGCCCACCTCATTGCCCTGGAAGTCAACAAACGCCTGCCCAAACTGACCAGCGTCCTCCGGCTGCCAGAAAAACGCCGCCACCGCATCTACCTAGACTTCTTGCAAAACCGCGAGGGCCAAACCCTGGCCGCCCCCTACAGCCTGCGCCCCACACCCGATGCCACCGTGTCCATGCCACTGCACTGGGACGAGGTGGTGCCCGCGCTCAAGCCCACCAACTTTACAATCAAAAACGCCCATGCCCGTCTGGCTGACACTGGCGATTTGTGGAAGCCGGTGCTGCAAAAGGGCGTCAACCTGCGCAGCATTTTAAAGCGTATAGAGGCCGAAACATAAAAACGCCTGCGCTGGAAGCCTGGGCCAAAACTTTCGCATTTTAGCCATTTGCGTTGTATAATAAACCAGCTTACTTCCTGTTAAGCACTCCCGACGGAGTTTTGGCAACGTACCTGGAGGATTCATGCCCATCTGGTGGCTGCTTGCCGCCGCGTATACGGTGCTGTACCACATCTACGGCATCATACGGCTGCCGTCGTCCATCAACAGCCCAGGACCCACCGGGGCTGGCACGCAACCGCAGGCCCGATGGACAGTCGAGGAAACGTCCCGCGACATCGCGCTGGTCTGCGTCTTCCTCATCAGCCTCGCGGTTCTGGTCTACTACTCGGGCTGGTGGACCCTGGTGCTGGTGCTGTTCACGGGCTTCTGGCTGCTGCGAGGCATCGCGACCATCGCCGTCAACGTCCGCCTCACCCACACGCGCAAGGCGGCCCGGACGGCCAGCGACGCGCTGAACAGCCTCGCGTTCAACCTCATCACGCTGGGGGTTCGACTTGCTGCTGATCTTCACGCATCGCTGACACCAGCTGCCGCAGGCGGGCTCTGCATGCACACCATGGCTGCAGAGCCCGCCCCGCCCTTCCCGTCCCCAAAACTCCGTCGCCCCTTCCATGAATGCGGTTCATGCTGACGAGTCCGGCAGGACGAAAAGGGAAATAACTTTGCTATAAACGCAAAATATATTATAATTATGTTAACTATGCCCCGTACACATATGGGTTCATAGAACTTCCGACAATAGGGATTCATCCAAAGAGTCCCACTGAACGAGAGGTGATCACTGTGCATGACACACGACTGCCGGCAAGCCTGCCGTGCGGGAACGTCAGCACCAGCTACGACAACGGGCTCGGGTCTGTGGCGATCGAGTTCGATCGGCCCCTGGACAACCCCCACGACATGCTCCGATCGCTGGTCGAACTTCTGCCCGAGCAACGCCGCCGCTTGTGGCAGCGCTGGTCTCGAACCAAGCCGCAGAAGATCGGCGAAGTCCGGCCGCTCGGTCCCCAGCGAATCCTGATCACCTTCCACGATGCCGACTTGCCCAGGCGCCCCAAGCCTTCGCAAGGCATCCCGCTGGCGCTCATGTACGCCGGCGCCTACGCCCAGAAACTGACCGTCCTGCTGCAGCCGGCAACCTAAGAAACGGCAAGCAGCCTGTACGCGCAAGTGGGAGGCACCAGCAGCCACCGGTTGGCCCTTGGCCGCCTCCCACTTGCGCTCGCCGGATGTCCCTATTGTCTACTCATACCATCATTTGTTTTTTACCGTTTCGGTGTTATTATAACCTTAGCTTCATCTCCTACGCGGAGATCAGAAGAACTTTTACAAAGCAGAAGAAAGCACGCCCGAACAAGAATCACCGTCCTGGAGGCCTGCATGAACCTGAGCACGCTGACCGAACTGACCACGCTGCGCAACCACTGCCAGCAGGTGCTCGGTCTTCAGCCCGCGCTCACCATACCGCTGCAGCCCTTCGCTACGCTGGAGCTACACCGCCTTTTGGCTCGCGTGGCTATTTGGCCAAGCGACGGACAAGAGCCCGCCATCAAAGTATGGGGGCCGCCCAAGCTGGCTGCCGCCCTGCGCTTCAGGTACTCGCACGGCCGTCTGGCCGTCTACGGCGACTACCCGCGCAAGCTCCAGCCCTGGAAAGATAAAATCCGCGGCACCGCAGTAACCGACGATCAGGTCATCGTCGACGGCCACGCCATGGATCTGGGGCGCGCGCTGACCATCATCGTTCGGCTGCCGCGGGCCAGCTGCGACATGATCACCAACGGTGTGGTCGGCGCGCTGGACCTGGGAGCGGACGTGGGGAATCTGACCATCAAGACCAACCGCGCCAGCATCCAAGGCAACCGCGTGGCCTCGCTGAGCGGCCAGTCTACATACGGCGCGCTTCGCCTTACCGAGGTCGAAGCGCTGCGCTGCACGCTCTCCACCATCCACAGCCAGCTGGAGGTGGGCAATGTGGTGGGCGACGCCTACATAAGCACCAACAGTGCGGCGCGCGCCAAGGCATCACGCGTGGGCGGCAAGCTGGAAGGCATCGCCTGCGCCGGCGGCCAGCTGATCGTTCACCAGGTGGAGGGGCCAAGCAATGTCGACGCCAGCAATGGCGGCTTCATCCGAATGACCGTACATAACACCAACGTCGTGGCCAGTGCTGCCAGCGCCGGCGGAGTCGAGCTGCGCGGCACCATCGCCCAGCTTCGCGCCGCAACCACCACTGGGGGCAGCATCACCGTCCAAGACGACATCACCGGCACGGTCAGGCTGGAAGCCAACACCGACAGCACCATCCACCTGCAGGGCAAAACCCAGGGTGATGCCAACAGCACCGCACACGCCAACAGCGGCGGACGAGTCATCGTCGAACACGCCTCCCACCCCATCAGGACTGTCAAGACCACCAGTGGTGTCGTCACCATCAATGGCTACTTGACCTAAGAAAAGTGCCGTACGGCGGAAGAGGCGGACACCGGCGGCGGCTTTAGCCCCCTCCAAAAAAAGCCCGCTTTCTTCTGCCGTACAGTCATAAGGACACACCTTATCTGATGAGGCAAAATGCAGCCGAAACTGTCACGCAAAAAAACCGCCCTTTGCCAAACGAAACGCTGTTTTATTCGTACCGCAGCGCTTCCACCGGATCCAGCCGGGCCGCGCGCCGCGCCGGGTACAACCCAGCCAGCAAACCAATAATAGTAGTAACGACAATCACAGCCACCACCAGCCACAACGGCAAACCAATAATATTACTGGCCTTCACACTGTTTTTTACAAATTGCTTGTTGATAAAAATATTGGCAAGACGCGTCAGGCCATACCCAGCGGCTACGCCGCCGATGCCGCCCAGGAAGCCCAGCAATGCGGCCTCTATAGTAAACAGCCAGCTAACGGTTGAGCGGCGCGCGCCCACTGCGCGCATGACACCAATCTCGCGCGTCCGTTCCAAAATGGACATAATCATGGTGTTAATAACCCCAATAGCCGCCACAAACAACGCAATGCCACCAATGCCGCCCAATATAAAACTGACTATCCGAAACACGGCCAGCTGGTCCTTTATATAGCTTTGCGCCGTTACCGCGCCCACGTGCAGGCCGCGAATGCGCGCGGCGACGGCGTCGGTGTTGGTGGCCGCGTCTACCTTTACAACCAGGCCGGGGTACCCGTTTGCGTCCAGCTGGTTGTCTGTTATAAGCGTAAAGTGCGGCGTGGGCTGCGGACCATGGCGGCCGCCGCGGTTCCAGGCATCGTTGGCCTGGTTGTAGGCTTGTTGGTCGGCCTTGGTCATGTCATAGTGGCGGTTTTCAAGCAAACCGTGCGCCCAGGCCAGCGGAAAATACAGCGTGGTGTTCTCGTTTGTCACAATGCCTACAATATGCGCCTGTAGCTGGGTGGGCGGCGGCACCGTGTTGTTGTCCTGGCTGTCGCAGCCACCATTCTGACATTTTTGGAACTGGGCAAGCGGGTCGGACAGCGTGGCACCCTCGCCGGTAAACCATCCTTGGGTGGACAATGTAACGCTCTTGCCAATGAGCGCCTGGTAGTTGCCCTTGTACCCCATTTTGCTTGCATAGTCCTGGGTGATAATCAGCGCGCCGGCGCCGTCTTTTGGTGTGAAGTCGCGCCCAGCTACCAGTTCGTGCTGGATAACGCCGTTGGGTTCGTAGGCTTGCGTGCCCTCCACGCGCAGTTTTTGCGTGCCGTATGCCATAGAGTCAAACACATAGACGTTGGCGGTGCGCGCCACCGACTGCACGTGCGGCAGCGCCCGAATGCGCCCGGCCAGTGTGTCGGTTAGCTTGGTGCAGTCGTTGCAGTTGTTGTTGCCATTGTTTTGGGCCTGCTCGTAGTCGAGGTCGGTTTGCGGGGTTACCATAACCTGCTGCAGTTGGCCGGTAGCCTGAAACTGGCGATAGAAAAAATTCTTGGCACCCGTAACCAGCGCCAGCATGATCGTCACACTGGTGGCGCCAATCATGATGGCAAAAATAGTCAGCACTGTGCGCAGTTTTTGGCGGGTGATATTACGCAGGGCCAGGGTAATGTAGTCGATGAATCGCATACGCTACCTGCGCCGCTCCGTTAGCTTGCCGTCCCGAATTTCCACCATGCGCCCGGCCTGCCGGGCAATGGTTTGGTCGTGCGTAATGATCAAAATGGTAATGCCCTGCTTGTTTAGCTGGGACAGCACGTGCATAATCTCGGCGCCGCGGGCGGTGTCCAGGTTGCCGGTGGGCTCGTCTGCAATAATCAGCTTGGGCCGCGTGGCTAGCGCCCGGGCAATGGCCACGCGCTGCCGCTGGCCGCCAGAGAGCTGCGCCGGTTTGTGGTGCAGCCGGTCGCCCAGGCCCACGGCCTGTAAGCATTCGGTGGCGCGGGCGTGGCGCTCGGCGCCTTTCACCTTTGCAAAAATCAGCGGCAGCATAACGTTTTCCAGCGCCGTCTGCGTCGCCTGCAAGTTGAACGACTGAAACACAAACCCTACAAACCGGTTGCGATACCCGGCCAGCTTGCGGTCTCGCGCCCGCGACAAATCCATACCGCCCACCGTCACCGTGCCGCTGTCCGGCCGGTCCAACCCGCCAATTACATTGGCCAGCGTCGACTTGCCCGAGCCCGACGGCCCAGTGATTGCCACAAACTCGCCCGGCTGTACTGTCAGCGATACGTTGTTCAGCGCGTGCAGTTCCTCGTCGCCCAGACGATACGTCTTGGTAACGCCGCGCAGCTCAATGGTAGTGTCGTTGGCCACATTTTGCATAAGCTTAGTAGCATCATACGCCATGCAGCCCGACGCCCACAACGTTTTTGCATACAGCCCAAAAGCCCAGCGAGCTACCTGGGATACTCTTCTACCGCCGGCAACGTGGCCGGCGTGTGCTGGGCCCGCATTGCCAGCCCTATGAACCCGACCAAGCCCACACCACCCGTTGCTACCACCACCCAAGCAGCCGAGAAAATTCCCGCATGCTTGCTAAGTACGCCAAACAGCGCAGCTATCGGCATAAACAACACGTAGCTCATGGTTGTCACTACGGAAGACGCGCCGACCCGAACCTGAGACGGCACGGCGTCGTGCAAATATCGGCTAAGAATAATCTCGCACGAAAGCAACCCGCCCAAAAACAACATCTGCCCTACAATCACCAACCAGATATTGTGCCGAGTAAACAACACGCCGCATACAACCGCCGTAGCAGCAGCTGCCACCATGTACCGCTTGCGCCGCTTGATGCGCCCCGCCAGCATTCCGCCAGCCCCTACACTTATTTGCGACAATGCCGCCATCGGGCCAAACCACACCAAGGGCAAGGCTAGCGCTATAAACCACAGCGTAGAAAATTCGAACAGCAGCCGGGCGCCCGCTCCCACAAATACCAACGACATAGCTACCAGCCGTGCGTGTCTGTTATGCCATACGGCCGACAATGTGGTGGCAATGTGCCGGTGCATAAGCGTCTTGGCCTGTTGCTTGTGCAAGCGCGGCTCGCGAAACTTCCACAACGCGAAAAACGACACCGCCGTTGCCGGCATTGTCCAAAAGTACACCGCCCGCAAGCCCGCATAATGCGCCAACACTCCGCTCAGCAGCGAACCGATAATCAGCGCTACACTATCCCATAGTTGCACGCGGCCATAGTAATGTTCAAAATTGTCCTTGGCGCCCGTCTCTTCCAAAAGCAGATCGTAGATCACCGAATCATAGGTTCCTGCATAGCACGCATAAAACATTCCCCATATAGAAATGCCCGCAGTATACATCCAAAATCCGTTCGCCGCGCCGCATACAAGCGTGCTTAGCAGCAGAAAACTGCTGGCCAACATCAGCACGCCGCGCCGGCTCCACCGGTCGGCCAAAATGCCAAATGGCACATTGGCAACTGCCATGGTTGCCATGTACACAATAGTGGCCAGCGCCACGGACTGATCGTCGAACCCAATGGTCCGCATAAATACTTTTTCTATTGCATACCACAGTACGAAACCTTGAGACGCTGCCGCCACATACAACGGCAGCAAACGGCGAGAAAGGTTGGGCGAGAAAGGAATACGAGACATACGGCTGGTAGTATACACGCTTTAGCTACACGAAAAAGTTGGCTATCTGCGCGAAAGATGATTATACTAATGCTTATAAAAACAAGGAGGGCTCCTATGAACCCAGACGACACGACACACCAATCAGCAGACGACGCACTGCAGCCCGCAGGCAGCACCTTTAACCCAACCACCGACGAAGAGCACCTAGAGAACGACGGCCCCACGCCAGCCGCTCCTCCCACGGACACCGGGAATGGTGGCATGCCAGCTGACCACCCGCAAACCGACACGGGCATGGACCAGCACGAAACGTACGACGAAGGCTTGGCCGGTGCCGCTGGCGTAAACGACCAGCAGGAAACCTCCAGCAATGCGCCGCAGCCGCTTGAACCGCAGGACAACACCCCTGCCGGTGCTGGCACGCCCCCTTCGCCCGATCAGCCAGAGCAGCCTGGCGGCGGACAGCAGTAGGCTAGGACGCCAGGAGCAACGGGCGGACTTCGCCCAAAACGTATAACGAGCCGGTCACCAACAAGACCGGCTCGCTGCATGTCAGCAGGCGGCGTACGGCGGCTGCAATGTTGGGCTCGGCATCGGCCACAGGAATGCCGGCCTGTAGCGCCAGTGCCCGCACGCCGGACGCGGACTCGGCAACGTAGGGAAAACCGGGCAGATTGTATTCGGTGGCAATAAGGTGACGGGTGACAGGCTGGAGCTGACGAAGCAAGGCCGGCGCGCGAGGAAGCTCGTCTTTTTTGCAAGCCAACAGCGTGGCCACCGGTTTGCCGGGGTACAGCGCCTGCAGGCTTTGGACGCAGCTGTGCATTTTTTGCGCGTTGTGTGCACCATCCAGCACAACAATTTTATTGCCAACCTGCAGCCGCTCCATGCGCCCTGGCACTGCCACGTGCGCGGCGGCTGAAATGGCCGACGCCGGTAGCGTACCGCCCAAGCGCTCCAGCCAAAACCGCACCGCCCGAACCGCCAGTCCTAGGTTGCGCTGCTGGAACAACGGCAGCCGCGTCCCAAAGTCCGGCAGCGCATCCGCTTGCCCCACCACGTGCAAATCTGCTTGCCGGCGCCGGGCCGCGTCATGAATCACGTCCATAATTTCCGGCGCCTGCTGGTAACAAAACACTGTGTTGTGTAGGTGGATAATGCCAGCCTTTTGCGCGGTTATTTCCGGCAGCGTCGTGCCCAGCTTGTCCTGATGGTCCAAACCAATATCGGTAATAATACACAGCTTGTCTTCGCGCGTTACAACATTGGATGCATCCAACAGTCCGCCCAGGCTGGTCTCAATAACGGCGCAGTCCAGCCCTTGCCGGGCAAACTCCCAATAGGCAAAGGCCAGCATGAGCTCAAAGTAGTTCGGCCGCACCCCGCTTTTTTCCACCAAACCCAAAAACGTTTCCAGCGACGAACAAAACACCGCCTCGGTCAGCGGCTCCCCATCCACCTGCACGCGCTCGTTCAGCGTATATACATGCGGCGACACCGCTAGCCCCACGTGCTTGCCCGTGGCACGCAGCAAGGCCGCGGCATAGTACGACGTGGACGTTTTGCCCGACGTACCCGCCACGTGAATCACCGGCAGCCGGTCTTGCGGGTTGCCCAAAAAATCCATCAGGTGCTGCATGTGCTCTAGTGTGCGCAGCGGGCGCTGGTTGTACTTTGGCCAGTAGGCCCGAAGGGCTTCGGCGGCTTGAGCAAGGCTGGTGATTGCTGTAGGCATTGCCTTATTGTACTAAACCCTGCGCCTGCTGTGTCAGGTTTTGGCTGGTTGTATTCGCAGCCAGAACATATACACTAGCTGCATACTATTGATACAAGGGACGGCTTTGATGATCGATTTTGAGATGCGCGGCGCGATTTTTGATATGGACGACACGCTACTGGACAACAGCACTGGCGGGCAGACCATAGGCGGCTTGCACGAGGAATCGCGCCTGGCTGCCACGCAAGAAGTAGGCCGCCGGTACGGCATCCGGGCGCTGGTAGAGCTGTCGGCCGAGGACAACTACAACGCCTTTATGAATGCGCCCGCACACACCCTAGAGTCGGCCATATGGCAAGTGCTGTTGCTGGCCGGCGAAGTTGAGGGCGCCGCCGACCCCACCCATCCGCTTGTTACAGAAATTGCCCAGCTGAAAAACGACCTTCACGAAGACATTCTGTTAAACAAGGCCCAAGAAGTGCCGGGCGCCAGCGCCTTTGTCCGCCAGCTGGCCGCGCAAGGGCTGGAAGGCCGGCTGGCCATTGCCAGTTCGGCGGTGCGGCGTGATATCGACTTGTTTTTGCGCAAGATTGGCATGGACGCGCTGTTTCCGCCCGAGCGCATCCTGTCCAAAGAGTCCATCACTCACCCCAAACCACACCCGGAAGTATTCAACCGAGCGTTTGCTTCGCTGCATCTGCCCGAGGCCGCCCGTGCCCAAGTCTGCGCCTTCGAGGACGACCCCCGCGGCGTCGCAGCCGCCAAAACCGCCGGCCTGTTCACCTGCGCCATAACCACACGCTTCGACCGCCAGACACTTACGGCGTCAGCTGTGCCAGCCGATATAATAGCCGACTCGTACCAGGAGTTTTCGCAACTCTTGGGCCTGCCAACCCCCAACTCCACTCCCTAAAATACTGCCCTAGTTAACAACCGTATAATTCCTAAAGTAGTTATCTCCCGTTCCCGAAGCATTGCCAGCAGCGTCGCTCACAATGCCAACGTCTAGGTTTGCATTGCCGTTATCAAGCAGGGTGGTGTTGACGGTGAATGTGCCGTGGCCGCTCGACAGATCTACTTTTGTGCCCCAGTGTTTTTGGGTGCCGGCCGTGTTGTACAGGTATACCCAGATTGATTTGTTTTTGGTGGTGTCCAGTGGGTTGTTGTCAGACACTGTGATGTTGAAGGTGACCGTTCCACTTAGGGAACTGCCTGCAGTGGGAGTAACGGAAACAGTGGGACGGACGGTGTCTACGACAACGCTGATGGTGTTAGAGGGGCTGCTTTCACCGCCGCTATTTGTTGCGGTTACGTAGTAGGTGTGGGTACCGTCGGCTGCAGTTGTGTCAGTGTAGGTAGCCGTCGTGCTACTGCCAATTTGGGTACCGTCACGGTAGATACTGTAGCCAGTAGCGCCACTGGAAGTGTTCCAGGTGAGTGTGGGGGTTTTGGTGGGGGTGGGGGCACTCAAATTGG